>SDBT01002492.1_pt1 | contig 32454 bp, 30 predicted proteins | sample 2277101 | NCBI WGS metagenome assembly SDBT01 (sample SAMN10404973, study PRJNA504765) | marine sediment metagenome | isolation source: marine sediment core GS10_PC15, 103 cmbsf | place: Arctic Ocean: Southern Knipovich Ridge | collected 2010 | reverse complement strand
TGATTTGGGAACTGAAAATATTGTCGTCTTTATATTATAAAAAAGTTTCTCTGCACTCCCCGCGTGACTAGAAAATGAAAACTCGAAAAATCGTTAGTTGATTCTGTACGTAGTGTTTTTTTCATCGAATCAGAGAGAAAAATCTATTAAACTTATCATCCCACTATCAATCAGGAAATTTTATGAAATGCTCCCTCATCGCTCAAGGAGTTCCACAGGGTAGTTGCTTAACGCAGACGTCTTCTAATGAATTTAAACGGGCCTGTGAGGTTACTTTACGCTCGAATGACCAATACACTAGATTAATAAAATCTATTCATCTTTCACGCCCCGAAGATTATCTATCCGTCTACCAAAGCGGATGTAATCATAATTGTTTGAAATGCCATTCTTCAGAGTTTTCTAAGTTTGTGATGGGGGAGTGGATTAGCACTGATGCCTTAACTTTAATAGCTGAAAAGTATTCTTCTCAGATCACGGTTATGGAGCCTCGCTCTCGAGCAACGATGTGGCATGCTGAAGACCTCTGCTTACATTGCGGTTCATGTATAATTCATGGAAAAAAATCTGAATTCTGTCCGAATAAGCTTTCACCTAACCAGATCGTTTTATCTCCCCAAGGATTAGGTCCTGCAAGAAATATAGTTGCATTTACAGGAGGAGATTTAACCTGTCAACCACACTATTACGCTGAAGCTGCCACAAAAATCAAAGAAGCATCAGAAAATAAACTCTTAGTCTTAGTAGAAACTAATGGTTATGCTTTAACAAGAAAGAATCTTAAGACCTTGCGTGATGGAGGAGTAGACTCATATTGGCTGGATATTAAAGCTTATGATGAAAAAGCATATCAAAAATTATGTGGCACTCCAAATTCAACCGTTTTGAATTCACTTGAGCTTATTGTTGAGTTAGGCTTTACTGTTGAGGTTTTAACCCTATTTATCCCTGGAATGGTTGAAACCCAACAACATCTACAAATAGCTCGGTTAATTTCCGATATTGATTCTTCTATTCCAACTACACTGCTTGCTTTTTTTCCAGCATATAAATTAAAAGATGTTAGATCTCCAACTTTTGAAGAAATGATGACTAGTTATAATACCATGAAATCCGAAGGATTGAAACATATCCGATTAGGAAATATAGGAGTATTTACAAAAACGGATGTCCAACGAGAAAAAATCTATGCTTTAAGAGCTAATGATGGATAAAATTATGATAAACGAATATCAGAAACGAGCATACCTTTTTGATCAATTAGATAAGTCAATAGTCCAGTGTAATACCTGCTGGCATAATTGTCAAATCGCCCAAGGTAATATGGGTAAATGTAAAACTCGAAAAAATGTAAATGGTGAACTAATAACCTTGAACTATGGACTATTTTCATTTTTATCAATTAATCCCATTGAAAAAAAGCCTCTGTTTCATTATTTTTCTGGTTCAAGAGCATTAACAATAGGAAGCGTATCCTGTAATTTAATAACTAAATGAAACTAAAATGTTTCCTAGAGTTTATGGTGAATTTTATGAGGAAAAAACAAAGTATTTATTTATTTGTTCTAATAATGTCAAGCTTATTCGTAAGTAGTCTGACTCCTTCTTTGCTAAATGAAGAACCCGTCAATGAAAGCTTAGAACAGCAAATTACGAATGAGTTTTTGTCGACTCAACTTGGTACAGCTGAAAATGTCCCTGCTTCAGTTTTTAAGGAATCGATGACTAAATCATCAATTCAATTTACAATTGAACTTGGAATTATTGATGTTTATGTTTTCGATGAACTATCCTCAGCTCCTATTGTATCTGCTACAGTCAAGATCTACAAATTAAGATCTACAGAAGTAGTTAAAACTAATTTTACTGATGAAAACGGTTTTTTTCAAGCAACCAGGTTAGGTGAGGGTTATTATAATGTTTCAGTTACTGCAAGAAGCTATCAGCCAGGTTATAAAATAGTAACACTGAGAAGTAACACTGATCATATTAAAGCATCTATCTATTTAACTAAACAACCGCGTGATTCAGGATTTATCCAAGTTTACGTACGTGATGCTACTACTAGGAATCCACTGGTTGCGGCAATTCAAGTTTTTTATGGTAGAAGTATTCTCCTCTTAGAGGAGAAAACCGATGAAAAAGGTTACTTGAATGTAACAAAATTAACAGCCCAAGATTACACGGTGGTTATCAGTAGTCCAGGTTATGTTTCGCAAAAACATTCAGTAACAATTGTTTCTATCGGTGATAGTGATACTTTAAATATATATTTATCTCTAGAAGGGTTCGGTAAGGGTTTTATTGAAGTTTACACTTATGACATTACTGGAAATTCTCTTGTTGTAACAGTTAGAATTTTTAATAGTACTAATGACTTGATAAAAAAAGTTACCACGGATAAAAATGGTTTTTATAACGTCACAGATTTAGAAATTGGAAAATACAATGTTTCAGTTTCAGCAACAGGTTATGAAAGTCAGGCTCAAGAAACTAAGATCGACTTCCTTAATGATGGTGATTATCTCAAATTCATCCTTAGTGAATCTATTGGTGAAGGTTTTATCTATGGCTATATTATAGATGATCTTGGAACTACTCCTATTGCAGGAGCTTCTGTTCAGGTATATCATGAAAGAGAACTAGTCACCAAGACAGTAACAACTGACAATAATGGCTTCTTTAATGCTACAGGACTACCTATTGGTTCTTATTACAAAGTTTATGCCTCTGCTGACGATTATTCATCAAATGGTGAAGGTTTGTACCTTGGAATCAAAGGATCTGCTGCTGTTAGAATTTTCTTAACACGAAAGATTACATTCGAGAACAACGGATTCTTTGAAGTAACAGTTTTCAATGAATCGAAAATTGGTATCAATGAATCATTAGTTCTATTATCTGATAAAGATTCCCAAGTGATATTCAAAGGTGAAACTGATTCTTCTGGTTTTATCAATATCACTAATCTAAAAATAGGTAAATACGAAATTTTTGTTATCAAAGCGGGTTATGAAACCTCTTACAGGACTGCTATAATAACCTATGATGGAGACAGTGATATAATTCATATTAGGCTCATTCGTCTTCCTACAACAAACACAGGTTTCATCGAATTTGAAATTTCCGATTTAAAAGGATTACCGATAGAAGATGCTTTTATTACTGTTATTGGTGATTTAGCTTCTCGCAAAGGTCTTACTGACATAAATGGGTTCTTTAATGCCACTGATTTATATATAGGTGATTATAATATCAGTGTTTCTCACAAAGGGTTAATGGATTATCAGACAATTAATCGAATAAATTATGTTGGAGACAGTGATTATCTAAAAATAGTTCTACGCGAAGAAGAAACAAGTACAATCCGATTATTTGCTTCGTTTGAAGGCATCCCTGATCAATCTGGTGAAGCCTTGGTTCGTTACAAAATTGATGATACATGGTCTGATTGGATGGAAACCGATGCAAGTGGTGAAATTACTCTAAAGAATTTAGCTGTCGGAGAGTACACTATAGAAGTCAAACGTCCAGGTTATGAAATACTACAAAAAACAACTGCAATATCTTATATTGGTGAATTAATAAATATGGGGGCTTTATTGAAGCCTTACGCTGGTGATGGTGTTGTTGAGAATTGGGCAATAATAGTCGCAGGTCAGATTGACCAAAGATTTACTATAGATTCTTATGCGATGTATTATACACTAATAAATTATTATGGTTACGATCATGATCACATCTATTATTGTGCTCCTCGTTCAACACACCCACTTTCTGGAAATACAGTCCCTCGTGATAGAGTTACTAGTAAAGCAAATGTGGAATGGGCTATTGATCGAGTAGCTTCTCAAAGTGATTACGATGATCGTGTATTTGTATGGTGGACTGGACACGGCGGTTATGACGTAATGGATACTTATACTAACACTATTACTGCAGTTGAATTTGATACCGCTATTGATGCAATTCATTGTGAAAAGATGTATATTTTTCTTGGTCCCTGTCATTCAGGAACCCTGCTTAATGATTTAGCGGCCGATAATCGTGCGATCTATACTTCCTGTGCTAATGCTGAAGGAGGATGGGCAACTTCTTCTCATTCCTACTGGCCTTATGCTACTGTTATGGCTTTGAACCCGAACAACTATTCGTCCATTGTTGATACGAATGTTAACGGTAAGGTAAGTCTTGATGAATTATACTGGTGGGCCTATACCCGTATTACAGTCTACGAGGGTTTAGCAAATCAACACCCTCAAAGATTGGTTGGAGATGATGTTTACCCTGATACAAACGACTATATCGGTGATGGTACGTATGGAGCATCAGAGATTGACTCATCTATAGAATATCTTTTCCCATTTGAAGAAGGAGAGCTAATTCCTGATGGTAAAACTTCTGTTGATACTACAGACATAATAGTTGAAGCCTCAGTTAATATTCTTGATGAACAGTTAGATTTCGATGACTTTGCTTTTCAAGTCTTCAATACTTCTGGTGGAAAAAATGAACTTGTTTCTGACGTTACTATTACCCTTTACAAGCTAGGTGGGTCTATATATTCAGAAGCAACAACTAATTCAACAGGTTTTCTCATTTTCTATGATGTACCTGATGGTATCTATGCTTGGGAAGCAATTCTGAATATGGTTGAGATTCGTTCAGGTGAATTGGTTTCTGATGGTTACCAAATAATTGTTAATCCTAGTCCTGAGAACTGGGATCTTCAAGGCGATGGTGCGGACGTCCGTTTTAATGTTGAAGAAGCATCATCATTTATTTTCGTTTCAAATGTAACAATCTCGACTTATAGGAACGATGGTACATTTATAGGGAACTGTATTACAAATTACATTGGTGACGGATACCTTTATGATCTACAAGATGGTTCGTATGGGTATGAAGCATATTATCAAGATAATTTAGTTTATGACGGTTTCTTTAGTATAGATTCATCCTTATTTACCATAAAAACAGATTCAGTAGCTCCAGCAGTAAAAATACTTTCACCAGAACAAGGTGACACTATATTCGATAATGAATCAGTGATTCTTTATTTCTCAGTAATCGAAGAAAACAATTACACAATCTCCATCTTTATTGATGGAACAAGGTTGAGTTATAAAAATAATGGTACTGACCTTCAAGATGTTTTATCTGAAGGCACCAACACTATAAAAGTCCGCGCTACTGACATTGCGAGAAATATTGGTGATTATGAAATCACAATAACGATAGCTCCATTAGAAAAAACAACAACAACTACTACCACAACACCTCCAGACTCAACAACAAGTGAATCAATTTCTTCTGTGTCTACCCCTGGATTCACATCACTAATTATTTTAGCTTTCGCTTTCTTACTTTACAACAAGAAAAAGAAATAAAATCGCTTTAATTCCAACCCTTTCATCTTCTCCTTTTTTTTCTTTTAGACATTTTCTAATTCATTCTAAGGATTATAAAAAGCATCACTATTTATCACACTAAATCATTGAATTGATTCAATTTTCCATCAATCCCTCAGGAGGAAGAAATCAGAAATCACAATTCTCTTTTCTTCCTCCAAATAATTACCATATTTACTTGAACATTTACCTGATATCTCATACTAATACAGATAAATAATTACTATTTTCCTTTTTAATATGAGCAACAATCCTCCGTTCTCCCAATTACTTAGATATATGCGACCACATCGTATTACAATTGTTTTTGCTACTTCATTCTCCATTCTAAATAAATTATTTGATTTAGCTCCTCCTTTTTTAATTTCAGCTGCAGTTGACATCGCAGTGCGAAGAGAGAATTCAATCTTTGGATTAATTGGCATTACAGATCTACAGATGCAATTGATTTTCCTTGGATTCTTAACATTCATTATTTGGGGGTTTGAATCCCTTTTTGAATATATTTACAAAATTTATTGGAGGAATTTAGCACAAACTGTGGAACACGAGTTACGGATGGATGCCTATAATCATTTGCAGACCCTAGAGCTTGAATATTTTGAGGACCGACAAACTGGTGGATTAATGTCCATTTTGAATGACGACATCAATCAACTAGAACGTTTTCTTGATATTAGTGCTAATGACTTAATTCAAGTTGTAGTTACCGCAATTACCATTTGTTTAGCGTTTTTCTTGTTATCACCACAGGTTGCTTGGATGGCAATGATTCCTATGCCGTTTATATTGTATTTCTCTGTTAAATTTCAGAAAAGACTAGAACCTAAATATAAAGCTGTTCGTGAAAAGGTCGGTATTCTTAATGGGCATCTTTCCAATAATCTGACAGGAATTGCCACTATAAAGAGCTACACGACTGAGAAATTTGAATATGAACGCATATCTCGCTCTTCAAACGAATATCGTGAAAGTAATCGAGATGCAATTAGGTTTAGCTCAGCTTTCTCCCCTCTTATTAGAATGATTATTGTTGTAGGTTTTACTGCCATGCTCATTTTTGCGGGTTTTCGTACGATAAACGGTGATCTTGAAATTGCAGCCTATAGTGCAATGATTTTTCTGACTCAAAGATTACTATGGCCCCTCACTCGAATGGGTGAAACGTTCGACCAATATCAACGTGCTATGGCTTCTACTACCAGAATAATGAGTTTATTTGCTACAGAAAGCAAAATTCAATCTGGAAATACACGATTACCACTATCCTCCATTGGAGGAAAATTATCTTTCGAGAATGTAGGCTTCTCTTACAAAGGTAGAGAAAAAGTTTTTTCAAAATTCACCGTAGATATTAATCCTGGAGATACTGTAGCATTTGTTGGTAGTACTGGGTCAGGAAAGACAACCATTGTTAAATTATTGCTGAGATTATATGATCCAGTAGAAGGAGCAGTTACACTTGATAATATAAACATAAAAGAGTTGGATCTTCAAGATTTAAGGCAAGCAATCGGGTTAGTCAGTCAGGATACTTTTCTTATTGACGGGACAGTACGGGAAAATGTTGCATATGGAAGACCTGACACTCCTATTGAGGATATTATTGCAGCAGCAAAAGTAGCTGAAGTTCATGAATTCGTTATCAATCTTCCACATGGTTATGATACACTTGTTGGAGAAAGAGGCCAAAAATTGAGTGGTGGACAAAGACAACGAATTTCCATTGCTAGAGCTGTATTAAAAGATCCACCAATCCTTGTATTAGATGAAGCGACATCAAGTGTTGATAATGAGACTGAAGCAGCCATTCAAAGGTCTCTTGAAAAAATAATTCATGATCGGACGACAATTCTTATCGCTCACCGTCTTTCTACTATTCGTAATGCGGATAAAATTTGTGTGATAGAAGATGGAAAGATTATTGAAGAAGGAACCCATGCAGAATTGGTTAAAGCAAATAATTTGTATACTGCTTTATGGAATGTGCAAACTGGAAAAGCAGTGATTCAAGATTGACTATTCATCATTTTTAAAAAATTGATTCAGCGTTTTTTCTACTGGGCCATGGATAAATTTTGTTGCGACTGATGATATCGGGGTACGCTCAATATTGAACTCAAAAATCTCTATTGCGGGATTATTTCTTTTTGCCTGAAATGGGAAATCAGCAATAGGATAGATTACACCTGATGTTCCTGCTACAATTAGAAGGTCAGATTGAATCAAACGTTTCTGACAAGTTTCGATAATACTACCATCAAGAGTTTCACCAAACCATACTACATCTGGACGGTAATTTGATTTGCAAAGTTCGCATTGGGGAATATCAGGATGTTCTTTTAGTATTTTTTCTGTCCAAAGAAATTTATTACTACAATTACTACATCTGGCTTTCAGGATCTCTCCATGAACGTGTATAACATTTTGAGAGCCAGCTCTTTCATGCAAATTATCCACATTCTGCGTAATGATGTAGATATCTGCCCCTTTTTTTTCTAAATATGCCAGTACGTTATGTGCTGCATTCGGTTGAGTTTTCAATACAATTCCAATTCGCCATTTGTACCATTCCCAAACAAGTTTAGGGTCTTGAGCAAATGCTTGAGGAGTAGCTAGGTCTGCAGGATTATAGTCATTCCAGAGACTATCTTTGCCTCCACGAAAAATTGGAATACCTGAGGCGTGAGAAAACCCAGCTCCAGTCAATACGGCAATTTTTTTACCTTTCCAGTTAAATCTTATCTTTCTCACACTCTATCTTATTCTTCTTCTTTCATTGTATTTTGATCCTTCTATTCAGCTGATATCTGAAAATGAGTATATATTGGAGATTTGGAAAATTAGTATGTTCTTCTAAAATAAATTTAGCTATATATATACTTATCGTGTCAGAATTTGGATTATTTCAGTGCTGTGACTGAATATGAGGAATTATTCCAATGAAAAACTCTTTTACGATGTGGTAACTCTTGAATAACCTGTATATCTTTGAATGATAGATTTTCAAGAATAGAAATGAGCTCATGTTGGGGTAATGGAAATGGAACCCAAGGTACTGATTTTTCTGAAGAATAATCGATTACTACCAATCTCCCACCAAGTTTTAGCTGCTGATATGCATGATTTAGGGCGGTCGAATGGATAGGATCATAATGTAGAGAAAAGCTAAAAAGAATTCCATCAACTAAATCCTTATACCAGGAAGGATTAGAAAAATCGAATTGTTGTGTTGTGATATTTGTTTCAAAAGGTATCTTCGATTCAAGATAGGATAGATTATTCCAATTCTTGTCTAATGCAATAACTTCAGAAACTAAATTTGACAGTGGAATAGTGTAGGTTCCATTCCCACAACCTGCATCTATCCAAACACCACCACGAATTTCACATTGCCTCAACCGTTCAATAATTTGTTGAAACTTCATAAATCAACCTTTATGGTTCTTATTTTCTCTTTAGAGTACCTCATTCAGTGCTCCTGTTCGATAACCCCCACAATCAATTGATACATATGTAAATCCAAATTCTCGCAATTTCTGATGTAAATCGTCTAATATCTCGGGTTTAGATATTTTCTCCCTTTCCTCTGATGCCACCTCAATTCGAGCAAGTCCTTCATGGTCTCGGACGCGGAGAACTTTAATAAAATAGGTGTCAATTATATACCGTTCAGCTAACCCTACTCTTTTTAATTTTTCAGATGTTATCTGCACCCCATACGGGAATCGTGAACTTAAACAAGCTAAGCTCGGTTTTTCCGCGTTAGGAAGATTGTAATATCTTGCCAGATCACGGAGGTCTGCTTTAGTTAGCTCATGTTTTAGAAGAGGTGACTCAATGGACCCTTCCTTTAATGCTTTCAGCCCTGGTCGATGTCCACTCACTTCTGAGATGTTCGTTCCTTCAACAATAATATCAGCACTAATTTCTTTTGCAATTACTTTTAATTCTTTAGTTAAACCCTTCTTACAATAATAACAACGATTATTTGGATTAGAAACGAAATTTTTATCCTTTAATTCATTGATATTAATGATTCTATGTTCCCATCCGCGTTGCTGTGCAATCAGGGCTGCTTCCTCGACTTCACCAGGTAAAACAGTGATCGAAGAGGCAGTTACCGCAATCATTCTCTTCGCAAACTGTTGGCCAAGTTCAGCTAGTACAGTTGAGTCTACTCCCCCAGAATAAGCTACAAGTACCGTTTTATCTCTGAAATAAGTTTTTATTCCTGTTAATTTATTACGTAATTCAGAACGTAAGTTTTTATCTGGTTGTATAGGCATAAATATCATTAAGAGAATTAATTTATAGTATTAAAACTATTAAGATATCAGTTTTCGGAAGTGAGCTTACCTATACTAATTATGACTAATTAAGTACAATTTCATCTATCGCAAGATAAAATCAAATATAGAAAACAACAAGAGTAATAGGGTAATTTTAACTCATAAATCAGATTGCTTTAGTAGATTGAAGCAGTCAGATATTTTCAATGTTCTTTTATGATCCTCAATTATTTTGTGATTTTTTAAAATTTTCACATAATAAGAAATTAAGGATTTACTATTTCCTGTAGAGAGTACAAGATCCTTTTGAGTACAACCATCCTGTTTTAATCGGAGTGATTCTAGAATTATTCTTATGTTTTGATTACGATTCAGTGAATAAAATATTCTTTCTTGGTCTGTAAATCTTGCTGAAGAAATGAAAAAATGCTTACATCTTCCTAGCTTCAATGATTCAATTATCTCGGATTCCAATTGGTAGATATGATATTGTATTCCCCCCATTCCTAATCCTGTCATTCTTTGAAGCTCTCGAAGAGAAATTCCTGGATTTTTTGAAATCATTTCTTGGATAATTATTCGATTCTGTGGAATTTGTTTCTTTGTATCTCCAATAAATCGTTCTCGATCAAGTGTGTTCGTTCCAATTAGGATTATACAAAGCTGTCCAGATAAAATATCTCCTAGCAAATTTAACCATTCGAACCAAATTTCTGTTGAGTATCGGATTACTAAAGAAGTCAATTCATCAAATATAGCAGATTGAGCAACATCTTTTTCACATATCACAAATAATACTGATATTTGTGTCCCAAAATTTAACGTATGTTCAGAATTATAGTCAATTTCTAGAATAGATTTCTGAATAATCTCTATCCAACTTCTTCTAATGAAGAGCTCGAATTCGAAGAAATCTCAATACTTTGGATTACTGAAAGAATAAGAAATCCACAAAGCATTATATGGATAAATTTTATTCTAAGGTTTCTTGACATTATCAGTAACACCGTTCTTCCTCTAAATATCAACTTTTTAAATTCTTTCTCCTGTGCAGTCAAATAACTGTACCAATATAATGAAAATTATTGTATGTAGAAGAATTGTACCAAAAAGGATTAAATAATATTTGAAGAAGGAAATTTTGGTGTATCATCAAAATGATTCTTGAATCTGAAGAGTCTCAAGTGAGTGGTATTAAACTTACCAATATCTCGAAAGAATATCGTCTAGGAAACCGAAAGATTTCAGTTTTAAGAAATCTAGATTTTTCGTGTACTGAAAATGAGTTTATTATCATCACTGGTTATTCAGGTAGTGGGAAATCTACCATATTATCCATTATTGGAGGATTAACTAGAATTGATGGTGGGCAAGCGAGAGTTCTTGATCATGATTTACATGACATGGACGAAGAGGATCTGGCTGTATTCCGATCAATATATATAGGGTTTGTTTTCCAGACTGGTCATTTACTTGATTCATTAACGGTTTTAGAAAATGTTCTTCTTCCTGTTGAATTAGCACACAGGAGTAGAGAAGATTTCAACTTTAATGAAAGAGCATTACAATTATTAAAGGAATTTCAGTTGGATGAAAGAGCTGATTCATTACCTATCATGCTCTCAGGAGGAGAATATCAACGAACAGTATTCGTTCGTGCCCTTATTTTGAATCCTGATATTCTCCTCATTGATGAACCCACTTCCAATCAAGATAATATTACTACTGAATCTATTATCAAAAAGTTAAGCCAAATGAAAGGAAAAAAGACAATCATAATCGTGACACATGATCATCGAATTTTTCACTTAGCTGATCAAAAATATATTCCCAAAGAGGGTAAATTAGTTCCATTTGAGGAATAATCCATGAAGATGTAATTGATATGGGTACTCTTAACTTAGCAATGAAGGATATTTCCCGTCAAAAGCAGAGATCGCTATTGTTTATCTCTGTTCAATCATCCATCACTGCTTCAGGAATGATTTTTTACGGACTTTCTAAATCACTTATAGCTCAACTCGGAAGAACGGAAGCTTTTTTTAATTCGATACTCCTTCAGGTCTTCAATGGGCAATTATCATTCTTATTTTTCTTTTCCATTGCAGCTGGAATTTGTGTTGCCTCAATTTTAAGTAGTCTACTCACTATTGCTAGAATGAATGACTTAGCTGTTATCCAATCTTTGGGAGGAACTTTTAAGAGAACTCAACGGCTCATACTATCGCAAATATTTCTTTTAACCTTTTTTTCAGGGATTATTGGCTGGGTACTAGGTATTATTGGTCTAAGTGGATTTAATTTATTATTTGGGTTCCACCAAGATCCATTCGAATCACTAAATTTCGTTTTTGGATTTTTGTACATAACTGGGTTGATAATTGGGACTTATTTTATTGCTGGTTTCATAGTAAACATTTTGATTAGAAAAAAGTCTCAAGAAATTGTCAATGGGCAGTTTGATTTGACACCAATCAATACTAACAAGCTGTGGGGGTTTTTTCAATTAAAACAACGAGCTTCCCTACGTTTAGCGAACTTATTCGTCAAACGATCTCGTGTATTATCATGGGTAGTCACATTTGGGATGTTTATGCTGATATTTTTAACATCTTTTGGAATCCTTGGAGGAAATATCATTATGATCACAGCTAATTCGTATGTTGATCGAGGTTATGGAGACAATATTTTTGTTATTACGTCTCCAGAATTATCCATTATGCTTCAAGATTTATATAATCCGTCAAAAGAGATAATTTTCGACGATACATATTTAGCAGAGGAGTATTCACTAGATTCATCATTTTTATCACAATTATCTGCATTCTCTACTGCATATGAAGCCAGATTACTCTTATTGGGAGATGTAAAATTAATACCAGGTATAGATCTTGATCCAAGTTTGATAAATCGTTCAACTGGATGGGTAACAAAACAAGCTTATTATTGGGGGATAGATACCAGTTCTCTGTTCGATTATTATACTATAGGTAATTTTTCCATTCCAAATGAAGATTCAGTTTATATCGGTGATGGGATTCCACAATATGCTCTTACTGGTCAGAAAGCACATGCAATCATACCATTCTACGATGAAACTGATGAAGTTCAAAAGCTAGAAATAAAGGGTGTTGTCCTAGATCCATTCGCACTAGGGAATTGTATTTTTGTAAATTTAGCAAAAATGTCAACAATGTTAGAACTGCAAAATCCAACAATGAAAAATGTGCTATTCATTTCAAATCCGTCAGAAGAAGTTTTTAATTTAATTGAGGAATTTTCATTAGAATCATTTTCATTAAATGAAAATAAGGCTCAATACAACTCATTAAGTCGTTCTTTTTGGATTACATCTACCATAGCATTCATTCCTGTTATTTTATCTGCAGTTCTATCCTTGGTTGCATATTCTGGCCTGATAGCTAGAGTAGTTTTAATCAAAGATTTGAGGACTCTCCGTGCTCTTGGTAGTAATCAGAAATTCTTGAGACAAATTATAATAAGGGTCAATCTCTTAATAATAATCTTTGCAGCTCCTTTAGGAATCTTCCTAGGCTTTTCTATTTCATATTCTTCTCTTATAGAAGATGCACTTTTACCTACAATTGAAGCTTGGGGGATCTTAATTATAGAGTTTGGAACCATGGCTCTTCTATTGTACGGGTATCTTTATCTCTTGTTCAAAGAATTCTATCAAAATGTATGAGAGATTGTTAATGGATGATCTAGCATCATTCAATTAGAAATCAATCTAAAAGATAAGGTTTACCTAATGGCGCAGATAAGTGATAGATAAAATAAGGCCTATTCTTTGATCCACCTTTACCTTCATCCTCCTCACGCATAGCATACAATTTATCCTGTAATATATTCAATTCCTTGATATATTCTTTGTATACCAAGTGGTTTTATTCATACTAACTCTTTTGACATTGATTCGATACAAAGTGCTATTTCAAATTACTTGTGAAACGGATATTTATTCTGTGTAAGAAGTGTGTCGGTTGAAGAATTCATTAAGAAAGAAGGTGTATGTGTCCATTGGAACTCATATCTTGGAATGTAAACGGAATTCGTGCGAGTATCAATAAAGGAATGCTAGATTGGATAGTAAAACGGGATCCTGACGTTCTCTGCATTCAAGAAACTAAAGCCCAACCAAATCAAGTACTTATGAATTTACCTGAATATAATTTTTATTGGAGCTCCGCAGAGAAGAAAGGATATAGCGGAGTATTAACATTATCCAAAGAGAAACTGCTATCAGTATCGAAAGGATTTGGAATAAAGAAGTTTGATGAAGAGGGACGCTTTTTACAACTGGAATATGACGGGTTTTATTTAATCAATCTATACTTTCCCAATGCTCAGAGGGAATTGAAACGACTCGATTTTAAATTGGAATTCAACAAAGAACTGTTGAAATACGTTGAGAATTTAAGAAAAAAGAACACAGAAAAGGGAATCATTTTGTGTGGTGATTTTAATGTTGCCCACAAAGAAATAGATCTTAAAAATCCAAAAACAAACATGAAAAATGCAGGATTCTCTCCAGAAGAGAGAGAAAGTTTTACCAAATTTCTTGAGAGCGGTTATATTGATACTTTCCGTGAATTTGATCAATCTCCCGATAAATATACTTGGTGGACATATCGTTCTAATGCAAGGGCAAGAAATATAGGCTGGAGAATTGATTACTTTGTAATTAATCAGGGTTTTAGAAAGAATCTTAAATCAGCTTTTATTCTGCAGGATGTTATGGGATCAGATCATTGCCCTGTAGGCATTACTCTTGAATAGCAAATATTCACTAGTCGGAATTTTTAGCTTTTTCATACTTTTTAGAAAACTGGCCGAATCTATTTGCCCAGAATGTGTCATCTTGAATTTCAGGTGCACATTTTCGTTTTACTCGTTTATAGAAAATTTCTCTAGAATAATCTAAATCATGAAATTCGATTTCCTGTTCATCTAAGTTTATAATTACGAATGAAGCATTACCTGACCCATCACGAGGTTGTCCTACTGATCCAGGATTAAGTAAAACCCTTCTTCTCTTGAAAGAGAAAGTTAAAGGAAATTCAATTTGTCTTCTATTAATAATATCATCAATAAGGGACCAATAGAATAATCTATTAGTTTCAATCAGAAACCTTTGATGAGAATGCCCCACAAATACCAAATTCGATACATCAGCATATTTAGCCTTTGATAGACGTCGAAGAATAACATCATAGGACTCACGTGGAGGTGGAAAGACATATTTTCCCACATTTTCAGCTCTTCTGCTAGAAGGAGTTCCATGAGTAATATAGAAATTAAACCCATTAATCTCAATAGTTTTTTTGAACGGAAGATCCAATAGAAAATTAAAATGATCTCCCTTTAATTCCTGAGCATTTCGCTTAATCATCTCTTCTGCGATTTCAGAAAACGTAAATTTGCTTATAATCTTGTAATCTTTTTCTAGAGGACTGTTTATATTGTAGCTATACCTATAGCGTACAGCTAAATCATGGTTTCCAATAGAATAGTAATGGGGTAAAGGAAAATCCCGTAAAATATCAATACATTTGATAGGAGAGGGACCATAACCTACAAAATCTCCAGTACAAACTAGAACATCGATTTTATTCTTTAAAAAATCGAGCACGGTCTTTAAAGCTATATAATTAGAATGAATATCAGAGATTAGGCCAATTCTCATATCTTTAAAATCACCGAGATTCAACTAGAATTAATCCAGCAAATGATCAATATTGATTCATTCTGGGACTTCTGTTCTGGATATTTTGATGACAACAGGTCTTTTCGGGTCAGGACAACAACGAGAATGTGTATCAGGATCTGCAAACCAAGGAAATCCTCCACCAGATTGCATTACCCTAATTGTGGGATAAATCGAATTTAGTGCGGACCCGCACAACTTCCCAATATCTTCTGGGTATGAAAATACATCTCCAACGTTGTGACCCCGAGGACATTTTCCATCTCCAAGGATGTCTGTTACTTCAAGCTTTATTTTATAGTTAGTCAACTTAATAACTCCTATTATAATCTATACTTACTAGTCTCCCATACATAAATTCAAATAGTTTTCTTCTGAGAATTATCAAATTAATAATGATTTGAATATACTAGATTTAGTATTTGATTTCATTTCTTGATTAAAGAAATGACGAAACAGACATATTACTGTAAGTCTAGCTGCAACAAACAATTATTAAAGTATGAGAAAGATCTTTATTTTTATGAATGGAGATGAAACGAATTTGTTAGATCAAGAAAATAGACAAGATATTTTTAAGGTAATCCATAATCGCAGATCGTTGAGAAAATTTACTGATAAACCTATAACTGAGGATGTTCTTGAAAAACTCCTCAATGCAGGTATTAGGGCCCCATTTGCGGTGCAAATGTACAGCATAGTATATACACGCAACCCTGATAAAATGAAATTAAAAATTGGAGTTTATCCAACAACTAAATTATTAATGATTTTCTTTATTGACGCTAATAAAATTGAGAAAATTATCAAACAACGAGGGTATCAATATGATTACGATGATGGGATGTATATATGGCTAGCAATGCAAGATGCCACATTAGTTGCGGAAAACATTATCCTCGCAGCGGAAGCACTTGGTTTAGGCTCAGTATTACTAGGTGTAGCACCATTACAAGCTGAAATAATAAGTAAAATTTTCAAAATTCCTAGGAGAGTTTTTCCAGTGGTTGGATTATGTCTAGGTTATCCTGATTCAAGCGCTTTATTTGATATCAGACCAAGATTTCCTCTAAAACACATTGCTTTTGAAGATCAATATAAGGAGTTGTCAGAAAGCGATGTAAATGAATGTATGAAAGCAATGGATCAAGGATATATTACTCAAGGTTATTATATAAAGCAAAATGCTAAAATTCCATTAAAAGAGGAATTAGGTGGAGATAAAATTGATTACGATAAATACTCCTGGTCAGAACATATTAGCCGCAAGATGTGTCAAGGAAAGTGGGGTAAAAAACCTCTATTTTCAATACTAAAAGAAAACGGTTTTGATTTAGAATTGTGAAAGATGAATCAAATAAGAAGAAGATGCGCATTATTATACTTTCTAATAAAATTTAAGGTGATAAAAATCGAACCAGAGGATTGGACATGGATAGGTGATATTTCAGGACGAAGAGCTCAATTAACACCAGATCGGATTGCAATTATTGACAATATTGAAAAACAACAATATTCATTTGCAGATATGAATATTCGGGCTAATCAGTTAGCTCGACTTTTACTTGAACTAGGTATTTCAAAGGGTGACAGGGTTGCGATGTACTCGAAAAATCGGATAGATTGTATAGATTTAATGTTCGCTACGGGGAAGATTGGAGCAATTCTCGTACCTTTAAATATACGATTAGCTGTTCAAGAGATAACATTTCTTCTAGAACAAACTACTCCTTCGGTGTTTGTTTATGATCCTGAATTGATAGAGAATGTAAGAGAAATCAAAAATCTCTTTGATATTGATGAGTATATTGTGATGGGTTATCAATCATTAGATGAGGATAGAGTTTCCAGACGGAGTATGAGTGGTTTCTCGGGATTGGATGTTAGTAGACCTCCAATTGAATTTGATGATCCTAACCTAATTCTTTTTACTGGTGGGACGACTGGGTTACCTAAAGGAGCTGTATTATCACATCGCTCAATTTATTGGAACGCTATGAACACAATATTAAGTTGGGGTTTACAACCTGATGATATTCAACCTCTTCTTTTTCCACTATTTCATACGGGGGGTTGGAACGTCCTTTTATTGCCTTGTTATTATCAAGGTTCAACGACAATTCTTATGGGAGATTTTGATGCAAGTGAAACATTAAGAGTAATTGAAGAAGACAAATGCACGATTGTCGTTGGCGTTCCTACAATGTTTATTATGATCTCCAATCTTCCAGAATTTCAAACTACGAATATAAATCCAGTAAGGGTGTTTATATCTGGTGGAGCTGCATGTCCAGAAGAAGTAATGCGGAAATATTGGAATAGAGGGAAAATATTGAAAATGGGATATGGATTAACAGAAGTAGGACCAAACAATTTTTATCTACCAGATGAACTGGTAAAAGATCACCCATTATCTGTAGGGTACCCTGTCATTCACTGTGATGTTAAAATTGTTCACCCCGAAACAAATCAACCTGTTACAGGCCGAGAAATAGTTGGTGAGTTATTACTAAAAGGTCCTCATATTTTTAGTGGATACTGGAACAATCCAGAAGCATCCGATAATACTATAGAACCTGATGGATGGGTTCATACTGGAGATCTTGTAAAACAAGATATAAACGGTCTTTATTATATAGTTGGACGAAAGAAGGATATGTACATCAGTGGAGGGGAAAATATTTACCCTGTTGAGATCGAAGAGGTCCTATATCAGCATCCTAGTATCGATTTAGCAGCAGTGATAGGAGTAACTGATGAAAAATGGGGAGAGGTTGGAAAATGTTTTGTTACTGTGAAAGAAGGGAAATCTATTACGATTGAAGAAATAAGAACTCATCTTCAGATGAACCTTGCACGATTTAAGATCCCAAAATTCTTCGAGATAAAAGATGAACTACCTCTATCTGCCGCAGGAAAAATATTAAAAAGAGAATTACAATAGGAGAACGGAAAATGAGTTATAGATCAGTTGGTATTGAATCGTGGGGAGTTTATCTACCTGAAAAACGCCACACAAGTGAGTTTATTGCAAAGGAGACAGGAATCCCTAAAGAAATATTAGAATCGAAATTTGGATTAAAGGCAAAAACTGTTCCTGGATCTAAAGATCATACTGTTTACATGGGAGCTGAAGCATCCAAACAAGCACTAGAAAGAGCAGGAATTTCTGCAGAGGATATCGATTGTATTATCTGGGCAGGTGAAGTATACTCTGAATATCCAATGCAGACCTACGGTATTAAATTGCAGAAATATTTGGGGTGTCCGAAAAAACCTTGGGCATTTGACATAAATCAGCGATGCGGGAGCCTTCCAGTTGGCTTATTATTGGCAAAGAGTCTTATACAGATCAACCCAAACATGAAGAGAGTCCTTGTCGCAAGTGGGTATAGAAATTCTGATTTGATAAATTATAAGAACCCTCGTACTCGATTTATGATCAGCCTAGCAGCCAGTGGTGTTGCAGTACTCGTAAAGGGAGATAGTAAAACAAATCAAATTCTAGGAATTTCAGCTATATCGGATGGCCGATTTGCTGATGATGTTTATGTACCCCACGGAGGAACAGTTCATCCGATATCAGCTGAATCATTAGAAAAAAAGCTGAATTACCTTGAAGTTACTGATCCTGATGGATTGAAGGAAAGATTAGATAAATTTTCTATGGAAGCTTTCATTAAAGTTATTGATGATGCACTCCTACAATCCAATTTAAAAAGAGAGGATATTGATTTTTTAGCTCTATTGCACATGAAACGCTCAGCATTTGAATATGTTGCCAGAACCATAGGTTTGGATCCTTATAAACAGTCCATTTATCTAGATGACATTGGACATAATGGACAGAATGATATGATAATTTCTATCGAAAGAGGAGTCAAAGAGGGTAAAATTTGTCATGGAAATATTGTTGTATTTGCTGCTGCAGGAATTGGGTGGGCTTGGAACGCGGGAGTTATCAGGTGGGGAACCCCTGAATAATGTATAATATCTATATAAGTGGATTTGTGATGAAAATAACTAAATACGAAGAAATTGAGATAGGACAAAGCGCTGAATTTGTAAGAAAAATTACTGAAGAAGATATAAAGAAATTTGCAGAATTAAGCGGTGATTATAATCCAATCCATATGGATGAAAATTTCGCTAAAAACACTATTTTTAAAGGTCGGATAGCCCATGGTATAATATCTGCAGCATTTATATCAACGTGTTTAGCTCGAGATTTACCTGGACCTGGAACTATCTACTTATCACAAAAAATTACTTTTAAAAAGCCTGTCAGAATTAATGATGAAATAACGGTAAGAGTTGAAGTTATAGATAAAATTGAGGAAAATAGACAGATAAAATTACGAACTACATGCATTAACCAAGATGAAAAACTAGTGATCGATGGCGAGGCTATAGTAATGCTAATGGATAATTAAAAGCGAAAAATACTAGAAGAATAATTGATTAAAAAAAAAAGAAAAAAAAGAAAGGGGGAGTTAATTATTTTCTACGCTTTTTCCTGTATAGTAGGAATGGAATACTAGCCAACGCTAATGCTAAACCAAATCCAGAAGTTCTTAGTATCGATACGGTTTCTATGATTGTTGTTTGAATGATCGTTGTTCCAGAAATTACAGTTGTTATTATTGTTGTATAGATCACTGTGAAATCTTCAGGATAGGGTTCATAATTGGTGGTTACAGGTGGAGCAACGTCTAAAGCAGGAATAGTTTGATTCAATTTTGCAATGATTAAATTATATGTTTCACTGGTGGGATCTGTATCATTGACAATATCTGCAATATACATCTCTGCCAGTCCTTGATGATCAGTAGGTCGCAAGTAGGTAGGACCTTTGGGAGTTGTAATATTCAATCCTTCTAAATGTGCAATCATATAATCGATATTTAGATCAGGCACTGTACTTGTCACATTTACTAAGAACTGTGCTGTACCAAAACCACTAGCAGTAAACAATTCAGGAACTCTGTATGTAAAATCTTCATTAGGAGTAATATTTCGGGCAACATGTTGTTCCACCATCCAGTCATTAACGGGATTGTCTGGAAGTTGATAACCATAAACACAAAGTCCTTGACTACCAACTATTGTTGCATCACCTGTAAGTCCAGCTTCAAGATCGTTCATAGCTAAAATATCTATTGCTACTCCACTTACATTCATATAGTCTACAATATCTAAAGTGACAATATCTGCCCACAGGTTCGTGAATGAACCAGCCCAGATAATATGCAGCATGTCAATATTACTTGAATTAGCAGTATCTCTAAGACGCTTTAAATAGGGAGTAAAATCAGTAGTTCCCCAAGGAGGATATTCTATTTGAACAACTTTTCCACCGCGTTTAGCAACTTCTTGACTCATTGCTCCAACACCACTATATCCAAAGCTGTAATCCATCGCTAAGAAAGCAATATCTTTAGCACCTACGACTTCCATAGAGTGATAAATGCCTGCTTTTGCATCATGGTAGCTATTTCGACCAATACGAAATGTATATTTGTCAAAAAGAGATCCAGTTATCTCCGAGTCAGCAGCGGGGCCAACAAAGTAGAGTTTTTCATATTGCTTAGCAACAGGGATAATATTGGCAGCAACAGCGCTGCTTACACCTCCGACAATAATGTCGATTCCATCAGTCTCAATAGCATCGGTAACTGTGGCTGCGACCGTTGCGAAGTTTCCAAGAGTATCATAGTAAATTAACTCGTATGATCTATTACCCGTTGTTGCATTTGTACCACCCGTTGCATAATCTAATCCTAATTCGAAACCTTGCCTAACCCATGGTCCATAATCAACAAGACCTGCGGTTTGTGGTAAAAATATGCCTATTTTTATGGGGTCTGCCTGGGTAGGTTCGGTAGGAGTTGCTACGGATGGAAATATCAGTAGACACGAAAAAATAAAGGGAATAAGTAAAATTATTCCTAATAAATAATTCTTTTTCATTTTTACATTCTCCGAATGTTTGATTGTTTGATTCGTAGAAAAAAAATTTCAACGAATGAATTTCTACACTTTTGAGATCTACTTAAAAGTTATCTGTTCATAGTTGTCAAATCTGGTAATTTTTCCACAATTCTTTACTTTTTATTTTTAAAAGAAGGAGATTCAATGGATAGTCACTTAACGAACGGTATAATCTTAAGTACTAATAAGCTGAGAAAAGAATTTGGAGGGTTAACAGCTGTAAGGGATATATCACTTAATTTTGAAAAAGGCTCGTTAAAGTCGATTATTGGTCCAAATGGCAGTGGAAAAACAACATTTTTTAACTTGATTACAGGAGTTTTACAACCTACATCAGGTTCGATTGTTTTTAATAATCAAAATGTAACAAACATTAAAGTCCATAACCGATCTCAACTTGGTATTTCTAGATCTTATCAAATTACAAATATTTTTCCATTCCTAACTACTTTTGAAAATATCCGACTTGCTATTCAGAGTAGGGGTGGAAAAAAAGTACATTTCGATCTTTTTAGAAGAGCTGGGTCTTACACTGATTTCCATGATAGAACTTACAAATTAGCTGATTTTGTAGGTTTAGATCCAATTAAACTCTATGTTCCTGCTTCTCTTCTCCCTCATGCTGAACAAAGAAAGTTAGAAATCGCAATGGCGCTTGCTACTGATCCTATATTACTCTTACTTGATGAACCTACGGCAGGAATGGCGGTAGAAGAAATTCCTGAAATATATGAATCAATTTTGAAAATTAAGAAATCTTTTGGGGATAAATTAACAATAATTGTAATCGAACACAAAATGGGAATAGTGATGAAGATTTCAGAAGAAATAATCGTTCTTTCTTCAGGTTCTGTAATTGCAAAAGGTACCCCTGAAGAAATTCAACGTAATGAAGAAGTTTTGTCAGCGTATCTAGGTGATTTAGACGATGAATTTGCTTGAAGTTAAAGATATTCATGTATATATTAAATCTTTTTATATTCTCCAAGGAATCTCGTTTGAAATCCCAAAAGGGGAAACTACAGTCTTATTAGGACGAAATGGAGCTGGGAAGACTACTACGATGAGAGCAATTCTGGGATTAAATCCAGCTACCAAAGGAACTATCAAATTGAATGGGGAAGAAATTTCCCATTTACCAGCTCATAAAATCGTACAGAAAGGAATTGGTTATGTTCCTGATACCCGAAGAATATTTCATACCTTATCTGTAGAAAAAAACTTGATTTTGGCAATGAGAAAAGGAAAAAAGAGCCAAAAAGAAAGATTTAGTGAGATTTTTGATTTATTCCCTGATATGAGGGGATTTCTTAAGCAAAAAGCTGGATCATTGTCAGGAGGCCAACAACAAATGCTCGCTGTGGCTCGTGCCCTTGTTAATGATAATCAGCTACTGTTAGTAGACGAACCAACTGAAGGGTTAAGCCCAATACTAGCAAAAAACGTCTTAAAGACTTTGACGCGGATTAAAGAGTTTGTAACAATCTTACTTGTTGAGCAGAATTTCAGAGCAGCTACTGTCGTTGGAGATAATTATTTTATTATGGACGATGGTAAAATTGTTAATGGGGGGAAAATGGAACAGCTCATAGGGGATACTGAACTCATTACACGTTATTTAGGAGTGAATGTGTAGATGATATATACGAGAAAATTAGCAAGAAACGAATATATTAAAATTGTTTTTGCTTTATGTTTCGGATTCATAATTACATTATGGGTTTATACCGAACTGACTGAAAATGCTAGTATTTTTATTCAAAATTTGTCTATTACATTGGTAAACGGGTTAGCGTTCAGCATGCTGTTATTTTTAATGACATCGGGATTTTTTCTCATCTTTGGTCTAGCTGACGTCATAAATTTTGCCCATGGTGGCTTTTTTATGCTTGGAGGTTTTATGGGTTATGAATCATACATTCTAGCGGAATCGATTCTACTCAATGTACCCTTAATTTCGAATAATTACTTTTTAGTTTCGCTACTAAGTTTTATTGCTGCTTTAATTGGAGCATCACTGATTTTAGGTTTAATAGGAGCAGGAATAGAGGTTTTCACGATAAGAAAGTTATATGGAAAGGTGATTAGCCAAATTTTATTAACAACAGGATTCTTATACGTAATTTTACAGTTAACTGAGATTATATGGGGCCCTCCCAGAAATAGCTATAACTATATCACTGGCTCTGCCATTCGACAATTTTGGTTACCTAGATCGAGGACATTAGATATTGGAATTGGATTTTTGTTCGAGTATTATCGAATATTCCTAATTATCTTTGGTTTTATTCTAGCAGGAATTCTTTTTATCATTATTTCAAGAACTCGAATTGGGTTTATAATTCAGGCTGGGATAGAAGATGCAGAGATGGTTCAAGCATTAGGAATTGATACCAGAATGATGTTTTCCCTTGTATTCATCACAGGAGCGGCTTTAGCTGGTTTAGCTGGAGCAGTTGCAGTTCCTCTTGTCAATGCAAATCTAGAGGTTGCTGGAGGGTATTTGATCTACGCTTTTGTAATCGTAGTAATTGGTGGTGCTCATTATGGAAAACTTGAAGGAACTTTTTTTGCATCATTGATTGTTGGATTGTCTTATACCTTTTGCCAATTTTTCTTATCTGGGTTCGAAGGAGTTATTATATTCATATTACTATTAATAATTCTGATATTTAAACCTGGTGGCCTTACGGGGGAACCAATGTAGGAGTTTTAATATATTATGATAAGTAATAAAGAAAATTCTTCAGTTAAACAATCAAAAAAAGATATATTTACCTATTTTAAAGAGAAACTCGCAAAGAATCAAATCTTTATTACAATAATCGCTTTTTTATATATTCTTCCCTTGTTTACAAACTCGCAGTTTTCTGATACGAGATCGACTCTCTCCCTTTTTACCACATTTTTAATATTTGGAATTTTTGCTCTTTCTTTTGATTTTCAACTAGGACGTGCTGGTTTATTAAATTTTGGACAGGCTGCATTCTTTGGATTAGGAGCATATGTCACTATGTGGCATTTTAAGCCATCAGTATTCTCACATATCGAAATTCCTTATACTGGAATCCTTATAAGCGACATCCTCGGTCTAGTGCCTTTTCCGTTTATATTAATTTCAGCAACATTCTTTGGAGTTTTACTAGGCTTTATCATGGGTTCAACAACTAATCGGATGAAGGGTACTGCTTTTGCATTCATTGCATTAGCTATTGCAATGTTAATGCTAGAACTTATCGACATGCCTATAAATCTTCCAATTTCTGGTGGAGAATCGGGATTAAGAATGGATATTCCACCTTTTATGACTAATTATATTATTTACCTGTTATTCGTCATAATAACCATGATATTGCTAACCTTATTGTTTATTGTGATATTCATCGATTTCAAAGAAAGACAACATATTTTTCTTTTAGATTTCAGTAGAAATAAACTAGCGAATGAATACAAAGAGGAATCTGAAATTAATAAGCTTAAGATATTGCTTGCTCTTGCTACCACTCTGATTTCTGCAGGAATATTACTTTTGGTAATCGTACCAAATATCCTAAATATGTATTTCTTTGCTAAGGACTTCATATTTAAAATACCTATTCAATATTACTTTGTATTAACTGTAACAGTCTTCGTTTATCTATTTGTACAACGTGTAGTTAACTCTACTTATGGTAAAGCTCTCACTGCAATCGCACAAAACCCAGATAGAATGGAAGCCTTAGGTTATAATGTATTTTATTATAAAATACTTGCTGTGGGTATATCAGGTGGGTTAGCTGGTCTTGCGGGTTCCCTTTATACAACAACTGCACTAGTGATTGGTACATCATCAACCTTTGGAATTCTCCAAACGATTGATATAATGCTTTATACCATCACTGGTGGTCTTGGTACTCTGCTTGGACCATTTCTAGGAACAATAATCGTCAGCTTTTCTGAACAACGTTTAGTTACATTTCTAGAATCTTTTAATATTGCAGGAGAATGGTGGCTTGTTATTTTGGGAGTAGCATTCATTCTAATTATCCTATTCTTTCCATACGGGATTGTCGGTTCTATCAAAATTAGAGCTGTGTCTATTAAGAACAATTTAAGAAACTGGTTTGGTATAAGAGATAGTGATTACTGGTGGATCACTCTTGTTTTATTAATTCTTGTGTTTAATTTAATGATCTTTTTATAATTAATGTAAAAGGTGTTAGTAATGCCATATGCAGACGTAAATGACATTGAGATCTACTATGAAATTCATGGATCTGAAGATTCCACTCCAATAGTTCTGATAGAAGGATGGGGAATGTCGCTTTGGTGTTGGTTTAGACAGCTCAAAGCTCTCTCAGAAAAACATAAAGTGATCATTTTTGATAACAGAGGAATTGGAAAATCTTCTAAACCAGATTATGCTTATTCCTCTGAAATGCTTGCTGATGATGCAAAGAAATTACTTGATTTTCTTGGCATAGAAAAGGCCCACATCTTTGGTAATTCCATGGGAGGAATGATTGCACAACAATTTACTATTTCCTATCCAGAAAAAGTCTTAGGGTTAATTATTGCCTCCACTAGTTTTGGAGAAGCTAATCCCAATATCTTTCAAAGAACTAACAAAACCCTAGGAGCAATGTTTGCAATACCAACAGAAACTATTTCGCTTGAACAATCGATGGATATAAGACGGAGTGTCGCTTATAGTCAAAATTTCCTAAGAGCTAATCGCTCTTTAACTAAACAGATAGAAAAATGGATATCAGAAAATCCTCAACCACTTTATGCACTATTACATCAATCACAGATAGCACCCAACTTTGACTCTGAAAAAGAGATAGGTTATTTTACTGTTCCAACACTAATTTTGCATGGTGAAGATGATCTAATTATTCCTCCCCAAAATGCAAAATTGTTATTTGAGAAGATTCCCAATTCTCGATTAATATTATTTAAAGAAGGTCCTCATAGGATCGAAATTGAGCGATATGAAGAATATAATGAATCCATACTTAACTTCCTATCGGAAGTGGACAATAGAACATTCGTACCAGAACCCAAGAAAGAAGATAATATAATCTTGGTGAAGTAATGAAGAGATCAGCTGTTATTACAGGTGTAGGTAAATATCTACCAGAAAAAATATTGACTAATCTTGAAATTGAAAAAATACTTAAGCGGCCAGGAACTGCTGATTGGCTTTTAAAAAATGTCGGTATAGAAAAACGCCATATAATGGCCGAAGATCAAACAACTTCTGATTTGAGTATACATGCAGGCAAAGACGCGTTATCGTGCGCTGGACTCTCTCCTGATGATATCGATCTAATTATTCTAAGCACTGATACTCCAGACTATTTGTCCCCTGCGACATCTGTTGTCATTCAACACAAACTAGGAGCATCCAATGCAGGTACATTTGATGTAAATGCAGCTTGTGCTGGATTCGTTACAGCATTTGATATAGGCGCCCGTTATATTCAGACTGATCATGATATTGAGCATGTAATGGTGATAGGTGCTTATGGTATGACAAAATATGTTGACTGGTCAGACCATTACACATGTACACTCTTTGCAGATGGAGCTGGAGCATTTATACTCTCAAGAAGTGACGATCGAATTGGTTTTATCACGTCAAAATTAACAGCTGATGGTAGCTTCCATGATCACCTCGGGATTTTTGTAGGAGGAACTGCGGAACCACCTACCATTGAAGCAATCCAGAACCATCGACATCATGTTGCTTTTCGCAAACGTTTTCCACCTGAAACCAATCTTATTAACTGGCCTAAAGTAACTAAAGAGTGCTTGGCAAAAGCTAATTATACCCCCGATGATGTTGACTGGTTTTTTTTCACTCAAGTTAATCTTCGCACGATTAAAGCAGTTTTAAAAGAATTAGGTACAACAATGGATAAAACACACACCGTCATGCATAAATGGGGTTATACTGGTTCAGCGTGTGTACCTTTGTGTATTTCCGACGCGATTGATAAAGGTAAACTGCCTCCTCCAGGGAAAGGGAACGGTGAACTCATCGCATTATGCACATCTGGTGGAGGCGCAAATTTCTCAGCAGCAGTATTGAAATGGTGGTAGCAATAAGAAAATAAGAGATTGATGTATTTGGTTAACCAATTTGACTACTTATCAAAAAGAGTGATCTATTCTCCTGAAGCAGAAGCACTGGTTGACATTGAAACAGGTACAAGATACTCCTATCGATTTTTCAATGAGCAAGCAAATAGAGTAGCGAATTTTTTACAGAAGAACCTGAATTTTGAGAAAGGTGATCGTATTGCCGTAATTGCTCATAATACGACTGAATATTGGGAAATTTTTTTTGGATGCCAAAAATCAGGAGGGATTCTTGCAGGTTTAAATTGGAGGTTAGTTGCTGGGGAGCTTTCAGGTCTAATTAATGATATATCTCCAAAAATTGTTTTTTATGGAAAGGAATTCGTACAAGTAGCTACTGAAATTGAATCTGAAACATCTGTTGATCACTGGGTCGCATTTAATCCTGATGGTATAGGGCCTGATAAATCCCTTCTTTATGAAGAATTAATTCAACAGGTATCAAAAGAAAATCCAAAAGAAGTAAAATTGTCATATGAAGATCCAATGGGGATTGTATTCACTGGAGGTACGACTGGATTACCTAAAGGAGCAATTATCACCTATAATCATGTTGCATACAACACATTAAATACGATTAGAGATATACTCCCTGGAGATACTTATATTAATCACTTACCCCTGTTTCATGTCGGAGGAACCTTTGTTTATGCCGTTCCGCTATTCATTCTCGGAGGACGAGTCCTTCAGATGAAGAGCTGGGATACAGAAAAAGTACTTGATCTAATTAATACTGAACGGCCAAATTTCTTTTTTGCTGTACCAACTCAACATCGTATGCTGATGAATAGTCCTTGCTTTAAAACAACTGATTTCAGCAGTGTTCGATTTCTAACATCTGGTGGTGCTCCTTTACCGTTAGATATCATTCGAAAATTTAAAGCAACTCATAATATACAATTTAAACAAGGATTTGGTATGACTGAGGTTGGTCCAGGGTGCTTCGCTCTTGATCCATGGGATGCAGAGAGAAAAGAAGGAAGTATTGGCACTCCGAACTTCTTCATTGATGCCAAAGTCGTCAACCCCGAAACTGGGGAAGAGTGTGGGGTTAATGAAGTCGGTGAACTTATGTTTAAAGGCCCTACGGTGACTATTGGTTATTGGAACCGTCCAGAATTAAATAAGAAAATACTAGATGTTGGATGGTTTGCAACGGGTGACATGGTTCGCGTCGATGAGGAAGGTTATTACTTCGTTGTTGATCGAACTAAAGATATGTTTATTTCGGGAGGAGAAAACGTTTATCCTAGAGAAATTGAACATGTCATGGAACAGCATCCAAGTATATCTCAAGTTCAAGTAATTGGTATTCCCCATCCTAAATGGGGGGAAACTGGACGCGCTATTGTCATACTTAAACCCAATCATTCAGCAAATGAACAGGAAATATTGAATTTTTGCCAGAATAAACTAGCAAAATTTAAAATACCAAAATCAGTGATTTTTATTGAAAGCTTCTCCTCATTCATTTCAGGCGCAGGGAAAATTCTCAAACGAAAACTAAATGAACAATATGGTCACATGGAGAACGGTTAATGCCCTCAATCGAAGTTAATGGTATAAACATATATTATGAGATTCATGGAAAAGGAAAACCCGTAATTTTCGCAAATGGAATTTTTGCTAATACACTAAGCTGGTTCAATCAGACCCCTATTTTCTCAAAAAAATATCAAGTAATACTATATGATATGCGAGGACAGGGAAAAAGTGACAAACCTGAAGAGGTTTATTCATTTGATCTCCATGTTGAGGATCAAAAAGCATTACTTGAAAAATTAAATATTTCTAAAGTAGATCATATAGGGATTAGTTATGGAGCAGAACTGGGATTAGCTTTTGCATTGAAGTACCCTGATATGCTAAGAAGTCTAACAGTATGTAGTGGAGTTTCATACATCGGGCCATATTTAAACCAAGTAGCACAGTTATGGCGTGAAGCTTGCATTCTTGCTAATCCTTTGATGTTTTATCATAGTACAGTTCCTTTTAACTTCAGCGAAACGTATATTAATAATAATATTACACTGTTAGAACAAGCTAAAGAACGTTATGCTCTTTTCAATTATCCTGCTTTCGTAAGATTGTTGGATGCCTTCCTAGAACTAAATATTACTGATCAAATACATAAAAACGATATTCCCACATGCATCATTGGCGGTGAAAAGGATATTCTTAAACCACCATATCCTTATTCGATGATTATGCATGAAAAAATACCTAATTCTGAATTAGTTATAATACCTCAATCTGGACATGTAGTTACATGGGAAAAGCCAGAAGAATTTAATTCTATAGTTCTAGGTTTCCTAGAAAAACAAAATATCTGAACTTTTATAAACCTAACTAACTTATATTTTACTGATCCTTACTGAAATAGAGCTGATATTATGTCAGAAGATGCATTTGATTATATTGGAAAAACTTGTGGTGAGTGTGCTTACCTCACAGATCAATTCAAAATCAATGTAAGTGGCTTAACGGAAGAAAATGCAGGGTTATGCCGTGCTTTAATACTACATCAGAATTTTGCAGTTATGTATCGCACTGAAAGAGCATGTCCAGACTTTTTACCACGAGAGTAGACCATATAAGAAGTATACAAATTTGTTACACAAGGTGGGAGATAATTCTATGGAAAATTCTTCTCCAAAAAAGAACATTGGACAAAGTAAATTCTACCTCATGACAGTTGACATCCTTAAGGGAGTCGCTATTTTCCCTATGATCTTTGGACATGCTATTGGTTGGTGGGATTCCAATTTAGTAAGTAATTATGAATCAGGTAGTTTCATTGTTATTCTCATAATGGTAACTGGAGTAATGGTTTTTCCATGTTTCTTATACGTAAGTGGATTTAACCAAGTAAACTCTATTTTAAGAAAGGGATTGGAAAAACATACAAGACAGAAGATGAGAACTCGCACATTAAAGCGATCAATGATATTTTTTCTGTTTGCAGCAGTATCAATGTTGATCATGGCATTAGTACAATCTCCTGGAAAACTAGAAGATATCATAAGCTATCTCCTTACCTGGCATCTATTTCAAATGTTTGCGGTTTCAGCTCTGTTCATCCTTTGTATTTTCGAGCTTTCATATTTGATCAAAGAAAAATTTAATGTTAATTCTGAATTAAAAACCATTTTAGCATTTTTCTTGTCTCTAAGTTTATTTACAGTCATTTTACTTTTCTTTTTCTTTCATAATTACACACTCAGTTCCTCACGTCCCTTTCCTGTAAGCGTTAATATTCAGTCTGTTCTTGAGAATATTTTCCTAGATGTGTCATCTTGTGGTATAATTCCATGGCTTTCATTCGCTCTAGCAGGAGCCTTAACTGCATCTTATCTTGATTTACCTAATAATTCAAATAAAAAACTTCTCAAAAAAGCATCTATTGCATTAGGATGTAATTTGTTTCTTTTGGTAATTGGACTCCTCTTTTTAACAACAGAAAGATTTGTGTCAGCAGGTATTGGATATCCTTCATCTTACGCTCATATCTTCATTTCTTTAGGATTAATAGGATCAGTAAATATAATATTAATTCTTGCCTTAGATGTCTACCAGGTTATTTCAATGGATGTGACAAAAAAATACCTTTCTCCTATCATTTCTCTAAGTAAAATTTCACTAACTGTATATTTTGTGCATACTGTTTTCGCGATAATAGATCCTGAATTAGTCGCATCAGAAATCGTACTACTACTAATAGTGGCAATTTATTGTATATTCTTTATTGTTCTCGCCTTAGTCTGGCAAAAATGGAATTTCAAATACAGTCTTGAATGGTTCATTGGCCGATTTTCGTGAAAATGAATTGATTTTCCCAAAATACTTAAGTGGCTATTGTAGTATTCTATTCTACACTTCAGGTGTTGTGAATATGGGAAATCAAAATGAAATCACAGAGGCTTCTGAATTATTTACTAAAGATGGTTCCTTACTACAACGTGGCTGGGCAAGAAAGCCAATTTTAACATATAATAAAGAATACATTGGTAAACGATGGACACGAATAAAAGAATGGGATCATTTTTCGATATTAAACAACAGCCATAATAATTCATCCTTGGAGGTATATCAATTAAATAATGATAGGTTCATCAGGTTTAATTCCGAAGTTTTTTTAAGTTTCTATCAGTAGAATTTTTGATAAATTAATTTAATCAATCAGTCTGAAAGAAAGATCACCCATTAGAATCACTTTTTAGGACAAGAACTCAATGGATAACTCGGATAATACTCCTAAGCAGATTATTAAAGAATTAGCAGACGCTCAGAAGCATATTCAGGAATTAGAAACATATTTTTCTCTAGTTGAGGGAGCTAATGATGGAATTATCATTATTCAGGATGGGAAAATTCAATTCATAAATCAAAGTTTAATTGACCTGACTGGCTTAACAATAAATGAAGTATTAAACACTCCGTTTTCAAAATATGTTCATCCAAATGTACTTCCTATAATTCTTGATAGATATCAACGAAGAATAGCAGGAATCCCAGTACCTTCAATCTATGAAACAATTCTGAAGTTACAAAACGAGATTATTGTGGAAGTCGAAATCAATGAAAAAATAATGGACTATCGAGGAAAGCCTGCTGATTTATTAGTTATTAGAGATCTAACTAAACGAAAAAATACAGAATATCAATTGGACACATACCTTTCCAAATTTTTGAAAGCGGCCCCTGATGCGTTCATTCAGTTCGATCCACACTTTAAATTGATTGATATTAATCCAGCTGGATTAAAATTATTTTTTAGTGATGCCTCGACTTGATTTTGAAATTTTATCTAGTTCGAATTATGAGCAGCCGGAAGAACTTTAAGGAAAGCCGACTTTTGTCGGCATTTGACTAAAAATGAAGACTACTCGTCAAACTTTCCAAGCAA
>SDBT01002491.1_pt1 | contig 32458 bp, 30 predicted proteins | sample 2277101 | NCBI WGS metagenome assembly SDBT01 (sample SAMN10404973, study PRJNA504765) | marine sediment metagenome | isolation source: marine sediment core GS10_PC15, 103 cmbsf | place: Arctic Ocean: Southern Knipovich Ridge | collected 2010 | reverse complement strand
GATGCCATTTCTACCACTTGCTCCCGCGGTGATCGCGGCGGTCCATGATGCAACCGGGGTGTGGTTCCATGAATTCCCACTGATCCCAGAGAGAGTATTGCAGGGGCTAGGAAAACTATAATCACTCAACTGCTTATCTGCACATTGTTCCTATCTGATGGAAGCCCATCAACTCAAGAATTAATAACGGTAATCCTAAATAAAAGGTTGGTTACGCATAATTCAGTAACTGCGAGCCGACCTTTGTTTATTATAAAAATTTTTGCATTTAGGCTTTACTTGGACTAGATATCTGTCTCGAGAAGGTTCAATAGAGATTCCCTAAGTGAACCCTCTCCATCCTTCGTACATGAATAAGTCTTTTTGTTACGACTTTTCTGCTATCAAGACGGAAGAGCAAGCTATCGGTAGCTTCCTATCAGATAGTCCCTTTTATATTTTGAAATTTTATTTTCTACACTCAGAACCTAATACAGTAAGATTCGCTCCCCTTAAAGCATGGTAATATAAATGTCGTGTCCAAAAATGGCCATAATCGACCCCACTGTAAAAATGATTTGTTTTCATAGAGCTTAAATGAACAGGAGTGACCCGTTGTTCATTGATGTGCCGATGTCATCCGTGATAGATTCGATTGGTAATACACCCGTAGTTGAATTGGCGCGTTTTACTGAAGGTTTGGACGGTCGGATTCTAGCTAAACTGGATTACCTCAATCCAGGTTTTTCTAAGAAGGACCGAATAGCCCGCCAGATAATCGAGGACGCCGAATCATCAAGTGAGCTGCAGCCTGGTCAAACGGTCGTCGAGCTGACAAGCGGGAACACCGGTACAGGGCTGGCAATTGTGTGTGGGATAAAAGGCTATCATTTTGTAGCAGTTATGTCGAAGGGCAATTCCATCGAAAGAGCACGCATGATGTCTGCTTTGGGGGCAGAAGTCGTGCTCGTTGACCAACTGCCGGAGTCTCAACCAGGTCAAGTCTCCGGAGGTGACCTTGAACTCGTTGAGCGGGAAACGCAGCGCCTGGTGGTTGAACGGAACGCTTTTCGGGCTGACCAATTCATACTGCTTGGAAATTTTCGAGCCCACTATCTCCATACTGGACCGGAATTCATCCGTCAATCTGGAGGAGATATTGACGCTTTTTGCGATCTTGTTGGCACAGGCGGCAACTTTGCTGGATGCGCAGCAGCCTTCAAGGACTACAATCCCTCGATATTGTGTTATGTCGTTGAACCGGAAGGTGCTGCCGTTCTCTCAGGACAGCATGCTATTTATTCCAACCATCGCATCCAGGGTGGAGGTTATTCAATAACAAATCTGCATTTGCTGAATCCAGATCATATTGATGGATATCTTCAAGTGAGCGATGAGGCAGCAATCCTTACCGCACGCCGCCTGGCAAAAGAGGAGGGTATCTTTGCCGGGTTTTCCTCAGGCGCCAATGCTGCCGCTGCCCTGCAGCTTCTTAAGGGATCATGCAAGGGTAAAACCGTTGCGGTGATGATGTGCGATTCGGGATTAAAGTATCTAAGCACGGACCTGTGGGAGTCAATTTAAACAATAAACATCAAACGTTTTCAAGCTATGCAGTTGGAGTGTGAACAATGAAAACTATCGGCTTAATAGGGGGGATGAGTTGGGAATCATCCATTGAATACTACCGCATTGTTAATGAGACCGTGCGTGATAAGCTGGGCGGCTTACACTCAGCTAAAAGCGTTATGGTTTCAGTGGATTTCGCGGAGATAGAAGTTCTTCAGCATCGAGGCAATTGGGATGAAGCCACTCAGTTATTAATTTCCAGTGCTCGCCAGGTTGAGGATGCAGGCGCAGATTTTATCCTGATATGCACCAACACAATGCATAAGATGGCAGAAGCGATAGAAGAAAATATAAGCATTCCGCTTCTACACATTGCGGACGCAACAGCAGAAAAGATAAAATCGGATGGCTGGGATACAATTGGATTATTGGGGACCAATTTCACGATGGAAGAGGATTTTTACAAAGGTCGTTTGGTAAAGAAATACGGTATAAAGGTATTAGTGCCCAACGAGGAGGAACGTGCAGCCGTTCATAAAGTTATATACGACGAGCTAGTGCTTGGTAAAATTAACCCCGCATCAAAGGCACTTTATGAAGATATCATGGCACATCTGGTTTCAAAGGGAGCACAGGGGATAATTCTGGGCTGCACTGAGATTGGGTTGCTTGTCGGTGATGGGGATTGCACGGTCCCATTGTTCGATACGACCCGCATTCATGCTATCGCTGCAGTTGAGAAGGCACTAAGAGAAGGACCTCCCACAGGTGAATGAGACTCATTACTACGTTTAGAAATACTCGCCTATATTCTTTCTGGATGGAACTAAGATTCTCATTTGGTCTGTTGTGAAGAATTATTATTGTTCAATTGCTTGGTATAATTGTCACAGCTCTTTATATAAATCTAAAATCTGGGACACCGGTTTGTTGATCTCACCATAACAGGAGTAAATATTAATGTTCAGAAGATTATTTTTGAGAATGGCTCTTTTTTCAATGTTAATTCTATTATGGTGTTTGATAAACCAACGGAAAAAGGAGCAAAAAGAACAGCCCCAATTAGAAATTAATATTGATGCAGGAGGTAAAATACAACCATCTACAGCCATTACTCATCCGGAAGTTAATGCCGTACAAGAAAAAACTCAAGAACCAGACGACCTGACCCAGATCTCGGGAATCGGCCCCAAGATATCCGCCATATTACAGGATGCGGGAATCACAAATTATGCTCGACTCGCTGATGCAGACGAAGATGAGATAAGGCAGATCTTGAGCGAAGGGGGGTTACGAATGGGCGACCCGGAATCCTGGATCCAACAGGCACAGGCGCTTACACACGGTGATTAATTAGCCATACTAAAACGGACTTGGACGTTGAAAGTGCATATGATGCCCAAGCCCTCATTCAAGTCTCTTACAGCCCGTAAATAACACCAGATATATTTAGCTATTTACACGGAATCCTTGGATGGATTGGGGGCTTTATCCAAAGATTCCGTTACCGCTTATTTCTTCTCTGTTTGTGGAAAATACAAATCCGAATTCTTGAAGGGAACCAGCGACATAATTACACCGTGTTCATAGAGCTTCGCTCTATCAATGATATTGCCGGTCAAGATTCCAATTGCCCCATTGTCCTGCTTCGAATTCGAGCGCTTGAATACAATATCGTCTGCTTCGCCCAATTCCAACCCCTTCCTAATAAAATCTGATACTCTTGAAGGTAAAAAGAACGTCCCAGTCCTGCCTTTACCTACAAATTCCTCCGAAATGACCACAATCCAGGCAAATGCTGTCATCTCCCCATTTACATCTTCAATGCCACCCTCTACACCCACCCAATAATCTGCTTCTTTAACGATTTGAGCCGCATTTCTCGCCCTTGTAAGCGCACCTGTTAATGTTTCAGCATCTGATGCTGGTTGGGCACATACCCCAGAAGGAACAGTAACAGTCGAAATTGAAAACACCTCGCTCGGAAACATGCGCTCAAAACCGCTCTGGACGGCATTCACTTTAACAGGATTCTGGGAAGCGACAACTATTTTCTTCATTTGGCATAAATTTTTCAAACATAGACCTAAATCGTACCTTTATACATACCGCCATCTACAGTGAGCATAACTCCCGTGATATATGAGGCAGCCGGGGATAACAGGAAAACTGCCGCATTAGCAAACTCTTCGGGCTTCGCCATGCGTCCTATCGGACTGTCATCTGCCTGTTTCCGGATCTCCTCTTCGATGGATGTGTTGTTCATTTCAGCTCGCGCTTTCATCAATTCATACACACGTTCTGTTTCCGTCCATCCCGGTAGGATGGAATTGAATCGAATTCCGTCTGATCCCAGTTCCAATGCCAGGGTTTTCGTTAAACCGACAGTCGCAGCACGTATGCTATTTGACAAGACCAGATTAGGTATTGGCTGCTTTACTGAATATGAAGTGATTGTCAAAACGCTTGCTGCGGGCGAATTCCGTAAATAGGGCAGCGCAGCTCTTATCATTCGCACGTGGCTCATCAGAGAAAGATCAATCCCCTTTTGCCAGGCAGCATCATCAAAGGATTCAAATTTGCCAGCTGGAGGCCCTCCGGCGTTGGTGACCAGTAAATCCAAACCGCCCATTATATCTACTGCTTGAGCTATGATTTTTTCGGGTATAGATGGATCTGAAACATCACCCGGGGCGATGTGGACATCAGTTCCGCTTTCCTCGGATAACGCCTCAGCAGCAACTGCCAAAGGTTCTGAACTGCGGCTGTTGATTACCACTCTGGCACCTTCCAAGGCAAGACCGCGCGCTGCGGCATAACCCAGACCCCTGCTGGCACCAGCAACAAGTGCTCTTTTATCTTTGAGCTTTAAATCCATATTTATTCCTCCTGTAGTATATCTATTATATGATCTCCAACTGTTCGTTTATCAGATCAATATCTAGCCGGGAATTCTCCAGCCAATCAACCACTTTACACAGAGATCGCTGGGTAAAACCGTTATCATTGCTAACAAATGCGCAAGCGATGACTGCTTCCTGCCACAAATCCTGGTGATCTATCTCGGCGACCGAGATGTTAAATTCACGGTGCAGCCGCGCAAGCAATGGCTTCAATCGACTTCGTTTATCTTTGAGAGATTGGCAGCCTGGCAAATGGATATGAAGTGTGAGCAAACCGAGAGACATTTTCGTATAAATTAGTACCTGCAAATATGTTATTGCTAAATCATCTGACATAGTATAATCAACCTCATGGAAAATTCAAGAGGTTGGTTATTAGTAATTGGTGTTTTGCTGATCATTGCTTTGACGGGTGTAGCTATGGTGTGGATCGTGCGCGATACCATAAACAGCACAGTATCCCCCGTGCAGTCAATGACCGGCGACCTGAGTACGCGCGTTGCGGAAGTGTTAAACCCCACACCTACAATATTGCCGGACCCTATAACTATTGTACGAGAAATCCGTTCGCTTGCCCGTCTCGAAACTATCCAATATTCAATTGAAAAGGTCATCACAGCAGAAACCAAACAGGGCACATTCGGCTTCCTGTTTGGCGATAAACTGCTGTTTGTAGCACATGGAACCGTGATTGCGGGCATCGACCTCGAGAAACTGGGTCCTGATGATTTGTGGGTCGATCAAAGTGTATTGTATGTACGTTTGCCCGAACCCGAGGTATTCATTGCCGCACTAGACAGCGAACACTCATATATTTACGACCGCGACAAAGGAATTCTCACGAAGGGTGACATCCATCTGGAAACAGCCGCTCGGTCTGCAGCTGAAAAGGAGATCGAAAAGTCCGCTAAGGAAGACGGAATACTGAAATTGGCGCACGAGAACGCTGAAACTTATCTCTACCGTCTATTCCGGCAACTGGGCTTTCCAGAGGTGATATTCGTTCAATCCACTCCAACCGCTGATTCATGATTGGGCATTAATATCTTAGCTGCTGAGATAATACAATTCCGGAGAATAATCACCTGAAACTAAATTCGATAATTCCATTCAGGGTTAGAGTATTTTTCTTGAACTAACTGCTCTGCTCGTTTTCGCTCTCCAGTTGTAAGATCAGAAAACTGCAGTTCCAGATTAAGAGTGTCCCTGAAAGCGACTGCAAAACTATCCGCGGCTGTTTCCCAGGATATCGAATATCCCAAAGCCCCTTCTGCAGTAATTGCCCGGTTTGACAACCTACGAGCGGCGTCCTCTTGTGCCCTGTCATCTGGAAACTTCAACACCTGCACAACGCGCGTCAGGTCACCACAGAGTGGTAAGGACCCATGCTGCAGCATACCTTCCTTTCGACGCGCCTGCGCACTACCGACGAGCTTCTTCCCATCTACTGTTATTTCATAATTAGAGGGAATCTCAAAGCAAACCGGGTTTTTATTCTTCTCCTCTCCCCTCTCGATAGCACCGGCATCAGGACCAGCGCTCCTTTCCAGCGCTTCAGCCGGAATGCCCAGCATATGCAAGGCACTCAGCAGCGCCCGGGATAAATTTGAGTAGCTCTCCAGGATACCACCTGCTAAATGTGGGTCGTCATGCGGTCCGATCACTGAGTACGTCAACTCGTCAGTGTGCAATATTGCGCGACCGCCGGTAGGTCGGCGGACGATCTCCCACCCTTGAGAAGTCAACTCCTCTAAAGAGACATCTGCCACTGGCTGGGCGTATCCTAATGAGAGACATGGGGGCTCCCAAGCATACAACCGCAGCGTGGGGGGAACAGTGCCTTTTCCAATTGCTTCTAAAACCGCTTCATCAACCGCCATGTTCCAGGTACCATGGGCTGGCGGGGTTTTAATTAAACGCCATGTTTTTTTTGTATAAGTCATGTTTCTGTATACCAGAAAAAGTTCTTAGAAACGCTAAGGATATGGATATGGGGTTCCTGGTGTTTCAGTAAGTGTAGGAGTTGGTGTCGCACCTGTCGGGGTGGGAGTTGGTGTCGCACCTGTCGGGGTGGGGGTTGGTGTCGCTCCAGGAGTTGTTGGGATTGGAATGAAGGTTCCCGAGGGGGTAGAAGTGTGAGTAGGAACAGCAGGGGCAGGTATTCCGATGCCTTCCAGCTTCAAACGCGCCATGGTTGTAAAGGGGCTTTTTGAATATTCCCTCCAAAGTGTAAGATAGGCATCGACTGCATTACTTTCATACCCGGCAAGCTCACTCGCAAGGCCGAGCATATAATAATAACGGTCGCAGGTCCACGAGGTCTTACACAGTAAACCCGGCCATTTCTGCAAAGCTACAAGCTCTTGGCGTACTTTTTTGGGGGCACCACTTGCGAATAAGGTGTCTTCGGCTTTCTTAAATCCCTCCTCAAAGCGATTAGGCCACTCTTCCCGTAAAGGCACATATTCGATATATGGTTCTTGAGAGCCGGGAACGCGGTGCATCGATATAGGAATCGTCGAATCCACAAAGACAACCGGTTGTTTCCCCAAAGCACCTTCGCTGATAAAGGCTGCCTCCAGGTATTCCACTGTAGGTGGGTTAGAATCAACAGAACCGACCAGAAGCGCTTTTCCACCGTTTGGATAGGCAGCCAATATCCAGAATTCAGGCTTCTGAATCGGACGGTGGCGGACCGTAAACCAACGTTCATTTTCACCATCACCTTCAAAATCGAAATAGCCTGAACTCAGCAGGCTTAAACCCCAACCCCACAAGTGCTCGATTACGTTGGGAAACTCTTCGGCTGGCAAGTTATCGACCAGAAATTCAACAGCGTAAGCCGGAATACAAAATTGTGCCTGAATACATGCTCGGTAGACATCGTCAGGCAATTTATAGATCTCCAAGAATTCCTTAGCCGGATCGATCCAGCTGCTGTTAGGAAAGCTTGGATTTGCGATGATATCTGACATATAATCTTTTGCAACTTTCGAGTTCCCTATCAAGGAATGGTAAACCCCCAGACGATAGCGCCATTCATCTTTGGCATCAACCGGAAAAGCTTTACCACCTTCATTCTCAGATGGTGGCCAGTATGTCAGTAAGGGTTCCATAATCTGAATGGCGGCATCGGGTCCCCAGAATTCAATTGCGTGGTCGACAATGAAACCACAGTAATTTAACGATTCTCCTATTGGTTCAACAAGGTACTGCGCTTTGACGAACTCAAAAATTATGCCGTTCCAGTGATATGTCCGCTCGATCGTTACGGGACAAACGGGGAACAAAGTTGTTTCGAACACCAGGTCGTTCAGCCCGCTCAAGTCCTGGCTTACGACCCAATAGTTGAAAAACTCCATCCCAATATTTGAAATGTCTTTTTCTGGTACGAAAGGGAGCTTATTGGGAGGAAAACTTCCCAGATTAAATACCTCAGGCGGCTGCAGATGAAACACGTTCGGTGGGTTGGTAAAGTAAAATGCCGCCTCTTCGCCATCAGCCTCATTACCATTTAGATCGCTGACAATCCAACCACCTTCTGGTTCATTCACAAAATCAAAATGGCTCACCAGGCTGAACGCATTGAAAGCGTTCGAGGATTCTAACAGCCATATATAGGCGCTGCCACCGCCCCTGATCTCTACTAAATAACTCCTCAGGTAGCCAGACAAAGCATCCAGTTCGAGCATGTGCAGTTCCATACGCGGTTCCCGCTCCTGAAACCAGCTTTTTAAACTGGACAGGTCGGTTTCACCGTTGTTCAGATTCTCTGCGATCAAGTTTGCATATCGCCCTCCAGCTTTCGGATCTCCAATGCGCGCCAAGTTATAAGCCAATCCCCATCGCCACGCGTTTGACTGCGTCGATTCCGGAAATCTCATAATGGATTCTTTCTGGGCTAATACGGCATATTCATAAGCGGTAAAGTAGGCAGCATTGTCATCCCCGCGTTCCTCCAGAGCTAGAGTATTGGGGTAGTTATCCATTAAAGCAACCATGTAGTCCGCTTTTTCGGGCGTCCATTCAGTTAAGTTGTACAAATTATTATTCGCCACCGGCCAGGCGGGTGTCAGGGTTGCAGGTCCTATGGGTGTAAGCGTTGGCGGCGGCGTAAGGGTTATCGTTGGTGTTCGGGTTATTGTTGGGGAAAAGGTTGGACGGGGAGTTGTTGTTATTGCAGGAGTTTGCGTTGTTGTTGGAGTCTGGGTATATGTCAAAGAAGGACTGGGAGTGTTAGTTATTGTTGGCGTCCTGGTCGGTTCAGGTGCCAATAATGTTGGATAAGCAGCGATAATAAAAACCAAACCCAGGATGATGATTGTGAGAATGATCAAGTTAGTCAGCAGAAACTGCTTACGTTTTGTTTCTTTCTGGTCGCCAGACATTAATTTATTAGCCAACCTTACAGAAGCATCAATATTGTATTCAAATTATACGCCCGCTTCCATTACTGTCACCGCATCCAAAAAAACCTGCTCTTCGATTTCTTCCTTGAGAGGCTGTAAAGGCGGTCGTACTTGCCAGCGAGGGAATTCGTGCAATCTCGAAATTAAGAATTTCAGGAGCGGCGGTGCAGGAGGATAACGATCGATGACGGACCGGGCAGTATTCAATCTCACCTGCACCATTTCCAGCGATTCGCCTCGTTTGTGCGCCTCCCATACTTCTCTTAAATCAAGCGAGCACAAATTCGCCAATGCCGTAATGCACCCCGAGGCTGAATGTGCTAATGCGTAACTGAACAACCTATCGTTACCCGACAACACAATCATATCTGACCCAAAAAGATCCCCTAACCGGCGAGCGTTCTCTAGATCACCGGAAGAATCCTTGATCCCCGCAAACCTTTGTGGAAAGGCGTCTTTCAAACGAGCCAGCAAATCGAGCGATAAAGATATTCCCGACACCGCCGGAATGTGATATCCCAGGAGCAAGCTGCCGGACGGGACGGCGCTCCGCATCAACTGGCTGTACCAGGCAAACAAACCTTCGTCAGGTACTTGGCGGTAATAATAAGGAGGTAGGACGACGACAGCGTCCATTCCAATCTCAAAGGCAGCTCGTGTCAGTCCTATTGTTTCATCCAGGCTCGGTGTTCCAGTACCAACAAGCAATTTAAATTCGGGATGCGTTTGGCGAATCGAGATCGCAGCGCGCATGATCTGCAACCGTTCAGGCGGTGAAAAGGATGGACCTTCCCCTGTGGTACCAAGCAGGAGTGCTCCATGACACCCTCGCTGGGCTAAAAAATCAAGCAAGCTCAACAGATCATCTGGAACGAACGCATAATCAGGTTCCAACGGTGTCAAAGCAGCCGCGAACACACCTTTGATTGCAAATGGACTTGTCATGCGGCTGATTATAATTGAAAAATACTCTTGCTTGATGAACTTACTTAACCCTGGTATATTAGTGCCGCTCTGGATATGTGGAAATTGACATTAATATGAAATTAATTCTATGAAAAATGAAAATTGGAGTATTACTAATAAATCTGGATATTTATTAGCGTTCGTACTGGTTATACTTACGAGCTGCAGTCGTTTTGTCCCAGACGATACGCCAACCCAAACCCAGGCACCAACGTCCACTGTGCCTGGGATCAAGTTACCCACCCCCACACTGACACCAACTGAAGTGATAATTCAAGGCACAGTCACTATATGGCATTCCTTTAATGAACGTGAGATGCCTGCTTTAGAAATGGTAATCAATGATTTCAGCGCTCTGTACCCCAATGTGTATTTTGATGTCCTGTATGTGCCTCTTGAAAACCTGCGAACACGCTTTGAGATAGAAGCGCAGGACGGGCGCGGCCCTACGTTACTGCTAGGACCAGCGGATTGGGGTCCAACATTATATGATGCTGGGTTAATTACTGCGTTGACCGATCTCAGCAATAGCGACGTACTCGAAACGCTAAACCAACCTGCAATAGGCGCAGCCCGTTATAAAAATGAATTGATCGGTCTTCCTTATTCAATTAAAGGTGTGGTCCTTTTCCGCAACAAGAACATCCTTCCCGATTCAGCAGCAACCTTTGATAATTTAATCTATAACGCCAACGCAGCCACACAGGGAGAAGTGCTTGGCGCGATGCTCGAGCGCAGTTTTATTTTTTCCGGCGCTCATTTGGAAGGAATCGGCGGTCGGCTTATGGAATCAAATGGCTTTCCGGCGTTTAATGACATGAAAGGCGTCGAATGGCTTGATTTATTAATCGCTTTTGAAGAGGCTGGACCGAGCGATTATTTAAGCGACCAGGACTTTGAACTTTTCAAAGAAGGAAAAGTTGGTCTTATCATCGATGGGACCTGGAATATGAATGCACTGGCAAGCGCAATTGGAGCCGAGAATTTGTCGGTCGATCGCTGGCCTGAATATGGCGATGGCTCACTTTCTGGCTATGTATTGCCGGAGAATCTTTACCTGAATTCACAAATCAGTGGTGATCGCCTAACTGCCTCCAAGATGTTCATGGAGTATTTGGTTTCCGAAAAAGCACAGTCCATATTCGCAGAGACAGGTTCCATTCCTGCAATGACCGGTATCATAATGACGGATCCTATCACCGGCACGTTGATGACCAAGGCAATGTCAGCTCTTGCTAGTGGTTCGAGCTACCCAATAGCTCCCGAGATGGAAGCATACCTAATCCCGATGGACATGGCTCTAAGATCTGTTTTTAGCAGCGCTGTAGCACCCTTTGATGCCCTTCAGATTGCAGAAGAATCTATTATTCAGGCGCTTTCAGAGCCTGGAATTACACCCACACCAACTCCCTGATTTGGAAATTTTTCATAGCAGTTGGATTAATCGTATCTTTCTTTCCTTTAAATTACGCATTAAGTGCATTAAAACATAAGGATATTTGTATATCGGAATAATGACAGTTGGCACTTCACAATAAGAGGTGAATTCCTGATAATCATTAACAAAAGGATGACTTTTATTGGGTGAAGGAGGATCGTAATGGCGGTTAAAGGCTGGATTGAAGTTGATCCATTTTATTGTAAAGGTTGTGATTTATGTGTTAATGCCTGCCCTCAAGACGTATTAGCGATAGACATGGATCAATTAACTTCCAAGGGTTATCATCCTGCATACCTAAAAGAAGATGCCTGTACAGGGTGTGCAATCTGTGCAATAGTTTGTCCAGAAGCAGCTATAACTGTTTATAGAGAAGTTCCGATTCGCTCAAATCGTCGCAAGGTTGTTAAGGCTGGGACATAGGAGGTGTTTTGTGCCGCGTGAGTTATTAAAAGGCAATGTAGCCATGGCGGAGGCTGCCGTACGAGCAGGAGTGGAAGCCTATTTTGGATATCCGATCACGCCCCAAACTGAATTACTTGAATGGATGTCGCATCGCCTGCCTGAATTGGGGCGAGTTTTTTTACAAGCAGAAAGTGAAGTCGCCGCCATTAATATGGTGTACGGCGCTGCATGCACTGGTGTAAGGGTGATGAGCTCTTCTTCCAGTCCTGGAGTGAGCTTAATGATGGAAGGCATTTCGTACATCGCTGGGACGGAACTTCCCGTAGTATTAATTGATGTTGTGCGCGGCGGACCCGGTCTGGGCAATATCGCACCTTCGCAAGGCGATTACAATCAAATCGTTCACGGTGGAGGTCATGGGGATTACCACTCGATCGTGCTGGCGCCATCCAGTGTACAAGAAGCAATTGATCTGACGGTGCTCGCTTTTGACCTGGCTGAAAAGTATCAAGCTATCGTCGTGGTGATGGCGGACGGCAATATCGGTCAGATGATGGAGCCGGCAGAATTGCCGCCCATGCTCCCGATAAAAAGCGAATATCCGGAATGGGCAGTTCGAGGCGCAAAAGGCAGGGAGAATCGCATCCTGACTTCAATCTATATGGACCCGGAGGATGAAGAAATTACCAACCTGCGTATCTTAGAACGATGGAACAAAATTGAAGAAAATGAGATTCGCTACCGAGAATACTTCTTGGATGATGCCGAATTTGTGGTGATCGGTTATGGAACCGCAGGGAGAGTAGCTTTTTCGGCCGTTCGATCCGCCCGAGCAGAAGGAATTCCAGTTGGTTTGCTCCGTCCAATAACGCTCAATCCATATCCGTTCGCAAAAGTTGCCGAACTAGCAAATCAAGCGCATGCTTTTCTGGTCGTAGAGATGAATACCGGTCAAATGCTGCAAGATGTACAGTTGGCTGTCGCGGGAAAGGTGCCGGTTGAGTTTTATGGACGTCTGGGAGGCGTTGTGCCTTATCCAGATGAGGTATTGAACGAAATCCAGCGCCTCTCACATGAACCGTTAGCTGCAGGGGTAGATCCCCGGCGAATATGGATGCAACGGTTGAAAACTGAGATTAGTTAACATGGAGGAAATGGGATGGCAATAAATGCTCCTGCCAATTTAGTATATTCACGACCCGAATCGATGACCAACATTGCTACTCATTACTGCCCGGGCTGCACCCATGGCATTTCCCACCGGCTGGTTGCTGAGGTAATGGATGAAATGGGCATCCGCGAGAAGACCATTGGTGTTGCTCCGGTAGGCTGTTCGGTATTCGCATACAATTACTACAATTGTGATTTTGTCGAAGCGGCGCACGGACGCGCCCCGGCGATGGCTACTGGTATCAAAAGGGTTTTACCTGACCGGTTTGTCTTTACGTATCAAGGGGATGGGGATCTGGCCTCCATAGGAATGGCAGAAATCATGCATGTAGCAGCCAGGGGTGAGAATATAACCGTTATCTTCATCAACAACGCGATTTACGGGATGACAGGGGGACAGATGGCACCCACAACTCTCCCAGGTCAAAAGACGACCTCTTCCCCAAGCGGTCGCGACGTAGAACAGACTGGTTTTCCTATCCGTATGGCTGAATTGATCGCCAACATGGAAGGAACGAGTTACTCCGTTCGCAGAAGCCTGCATGACCCTAATCAGATACGCAAGGCCAAAAAGGCTATACGCACAGCTTTTGAGGTTCAAAAACTCGGTTTAGGTTTTGCAATGGTGGAATTGCTTTCCACCTGCCCCACCAACTGGGGTATCTCCCCACAGGAATCGCTGCAGTGGGTGTATGAACACATGGTGCCTGTATTCCCATTAGGTGATTATAAAATAGCATCGGCGGTTGGAGAATTGAGATTATAAGTTCTTGCCATTGGTAGATTATACAAAGGATGATTTATGCAGACTGAAATAATACTCTCCGGTTTCGGAGGTCAGGGAATAATGTTTGCCGGACAGTTGTTAGCTTATGCGGCAATGGACTCGGGACTAGAAGTAACCTGGATGCCTTCTTATGGTCCTGAAATGCGCGGCGGCACAGCAAATTGCACCGTCATCATTGCAGAAGAAGAAATCGGCTCCCCAACAGTACTAAATCCAAAAGCGGCTTTGGTCTTTAACCTACCGTCCATGATTAAATATGAACCATTAATTGTATCCGGTGGTGTATTAATCGTTAATTCTTCGTTGATAGATCGGGAAACTACACGGAATGAAATCAAGATACTCAAAATACCCGCCAACAAAATCGCTGAATCGATAACCTCTACACGTTTGGCAAACATGGTAATGTTAGGCGCGTTGATTGCAAACCTGCCAGTTATTCCAATTGAAGCTTTAGAAAAAGCTCTCGATGACCACATCCCAGACAGGCACAGACACCTGTTGGATTCGAATTTTCAAGCTTTGCGGGAAGGTTCAGTGTTCAAAGAACAAAAACTAGTTGAAGACGCGGTCAATTAAATAACGGAGATTAAAATGCAAAGCCAGTATATTAACGTTATTCCAGTACTACTTCTTATCTCGCTTCTTCTTAACGCATGCGATTCATTGGATGCAATAAATCCATTTAATCCAACCCCCACCTATACTGCGACCAATACTCAAATACCAACAGCTACACCTATCCCGCCGACAGAAACTCCTCTACCGCCCACAGCCACCTTCACACAATCCGCTTCGCCAACACCGGAAGCGACCCCTATCCCTTCCAACACACCCTTACCTCCTGTCCCTAGTGCTACACCAGAAGCAAAAGATGCAATTTTGGTGTATTACTTCAATTTAGAGGATAGTGGTCGTTGGGGTTGCGGCGAGGCATTATACTGGCTCAACACTGGCGTCCGGAAATCGGGAAGCTATGAACAAGATATCCAATACGCAATGTACCGCCAGCTTGCGTATCGCGGGAAAGAACTAGGCGAACTATACAACCCAGGTTACGCTTCTACCCTGAGCGTTTCAAGCGTAGAATTTCTTCCCGATGGAACGGCGATAGTCAATTTATCAGGCACTTATGTGCCAGGAGACGACCCATGCGACGGGGTTCGCTTCAGAGACCAGCTCAAGCAAGTAGTGAGACAGTTTCCCCTGGTCAGCAAGGTTCGGATATTAATCAACGGCGTCAACATTGGAGATGCGACAAGCCGCAAGTAATAACAATAATAGCTCGTAACAATTCAACACGTTTAATATAGAACGGGTGACGAGATAACTCATCACCCGTTCTACTTTAAAACTCCTCCCGCGAGAGAGAATCCACTTCTAGGTTCGAATTGGATTATCTGTCAAGATCAAAACTTATTATACATTAAATCGGAATTAGCTCAATAGGAAACCAGTCCGATTCTTGGATGACTTAATAAAAAAAGCGCCACGGACCTGAGGGGGGCAGGCCCGCAACGCCATATTTATTATAGCATATATAGAAAAAAACGCAAAGGGATTTTGACAAAGAACGGACACATATCGCGAGCTGAATGAGCTGTTATCCTGGAATCAAATCAACTCTTCTAGACATCTTGAAATAAGTAGAGCGAACGCCTTAAGTCCGCTCTACTCGTTTCACGAAAGTGCTGCAACTTCAATCTATTCGGGTTTAACCGTTTTCTCAGCAGGCAGCATCTCTTGCCGGGTAATCTTATCCTTGATCAGCAAGAAAAGTGCGCCCAAGCCAAATATGATGACGAGCAAGTTAAACAGCCATCCAATATAAGGAATTGCGGTCAGAATTACGAAGATGACCACGCCTAAAACAAATGACCAGTACATGCTCAGAGATCCATCAGACTTGAAGCGTTCCAGGATCAGGCGCCCTACGAGATAACTGACAACGATTTTCGTTATGAACGCTGTCGCGATGAAAAAAGCCAGAACAAGGTTCAAAATGGAGACGAACCCGATACCAAATATCAACCATGCCAATGCCCAAAGTGTCATCAATCCGAATAAGGTTGTCAAAATGACGACCATGATCGCAAGCACAATGATGAGGAAGTAAAAGCCAAAATAGACCAATGCACCCCATCCAAGGCTTTGCCACGGTTTCGCCTGCAATCGCGCCGCAGTCTGTTCTAGACAATTTGAGAAAAGCCACACGATTAATAAACCTACAAGCAGCAGGCTGATCAGTCTTCTCAATTGTCCCAAGAACGATTTCCAAACCTTTTCTCCGGTGGTCGGTTCGGGTTCTCTTTCCTCGGGCGCTTTTTCGGGTAATATCGTTTCTTCGTATTCGATATCACCATCGACTGCCCAGGAGGGGATATCACCTTTTTGAGGAGAGGTGTAAGTCAGATCACCACCAATTTGGGTATCCGAACCAAACGTCAGCCCGCCTTGAACGCTCGGTAATGGCGGCATATTCGGCATGAATTGGAAAGGTGTTACCGGCGCTACGTCACCAGATGAACCAACATCAGCTTTAACATCACCGCCAATGCTCCCATTCAATTCCACGCCACCAGCATTGACCTCCACGTTACCTTCAACACCGCCCGCCAATTGCGCCTGTGCCCCCATGAAAAGCAGGTCTCCTCCGATATTACTGCCCGGTTTGGTCTCCAAACTGTAACCAACAGCGACCAGGTCGTCGACAATCAGTCCATCTTCATTTAAAGTAAGGACTGCACCAGCGATGCGGACATCGTCCAAAACTTTACCGCTGATAACAACTGATTGCCCAGCTCCCATTAGATCACCTTCAATAACGCCCTCCGGTGCTATTAAGATCGTCGTGCCGAATGCAATAAGATCTCCTTTGATAGTGCCTTTAACTTCAATGAAATTAGCACCGACATAGAGATCATCTTCAATCACTTCTCCAGCAGCGATCACTACTTTATCACCCCCTTCAAATTCAAAAGCTTGCGCCGGAGAGACCAGACTCAGTAAAACGGCACTTAAAAGCAATAGACCAATGACGGTAGTGATAACACGATGATTTTTCATTTTTTTACTCCTATCGATTTACACTAATGATATTGATCGGTCCACCCGCACTGGTGGATGAACACCGATTCTCAACGCCGCTCAAACCGGATATAATAAATATACCATTAAGAAAGAGTAACAAGAAGGTATTTTACTCTTCTCTAAGAATAATAAGTTTGACTACCATATAGAAATGCATTTTTGTATCTATTTAATTCATTTATAATTTGGCAACCATCGCATCTGGTTTTGTTTCCACTTGAGGAACTGTTTTACAGACATTCAATCCAATGGAGAAATATTAATGGACGAAATAACTGAGCATATCCTGGAACTGGTTCGACTGGCAGCTACAGACCTGCCGCCCGACGTAGAAATTTCACTCAAGCAAGCATTGGAAAGAGAAAAAACGGGTTCGGCAGCACGCGGCGCTTTAGAAACTATCCTCAATAATGTCGAGATCGCCCGCAGGAACTCAACCCCCATCTGCCAGGACACCGGCACCCCCATCTTCTATGTGTATTATCCAGAAGGATGGAGCACCCGCCGCCTGCGAGCCCAAATCGAATCGGCTGTGGTAAAAGCCACTCAACGGACTTATCTGCGCCCGAATTCAGTCGATCCATTGAGAGGAAAAAACAGCGGGGACAATCTGGGTGGCAATTACTTCCCGACCATTCACTTTGAAGAAGTTGAAGGCGACACATTAACCGTTGACCTGATGCTCAAAGGGGGAGGCTGCGAGAACGTAGGCGCCCAATACTCTCTGCCAAATACAGCTCTCGGAGCGGAACGCGATTTGGGCGGGGCGAGGAAAGTCGTCCTGGATGCCGTTCATAAAGCCCAGGGAAAGGGCTGTGCTCCTGGAATCCTCGGCATTGCTATAGGGGGCGACCGGGGTTCATCATATCTGGCATCGAAGGAGGTCCTTTTCGACAAAATGTCAGACAACAATTCCGACCCACAGCTCGCCGAACTTGAAACCCGGTTAACCGAAGAAGCTAACCAACTGGGCATAGGTCCAATGGGATTCGGCGGTCAGACCACGGTCTTAGGAACCAAAATTACCAGCCTGAACCGCTTACCAGCCAGCTATTTCGTGTCCGTGTCATACATGTGCTGGGCTTACAGACGCTGGCGGATGATCTTTAAAGATGGCGAAGTACAGTACGAATAGGCACACAGGATAAACCTCTTGTACAGAAAAGAATTATTCAAGACAAACTTATTTTCAACCGTAGAATTGGAAGGATAAAATGCAAGAATTGACGATCCCAATCAATAAAGAAACAATTTGGGGGCTGAGGGTTGGTGACCCAGTATCTCTTTCCGGCGTTATGATGACCGGTCGCGACACTGTTCACAAGTGGATGGTGGAGACCTTTATATTCAACACTCGCCAACCACAAGGCGACGACCTGGATGTTTACGAAGCGATTAAGCCGCTGCTCAACGGTGGTGTCATCTACCACTGTGGACCTGTGGTAGCAGGTCTGGAGACGCGGGAACATCAATTTGTAGCTGCCGGTCCGACGACCAGCATCCGTGAAGAGCCCTACCAAGGCGATGTTATGAGCCATTTTAACCTCAGGGGGATTATCGGTAAGGGCGGCATGGGACCTAAGACACTGGCGGCATGCCGGGAAGGCCCAGGCGTATATTTTCACGCAATTGGAGGCGCCGCATCGCTCATCGCCCAAGCTGTTGTAAAAGTGTTAGAGGTTTACAAACTTGAATTTGGTGTACCGGAAGCAATGTGGGTGATTGAGGTGAGAGACTTCCCCGCGGTTGTAACGATGGATTCTCATGGAGGCAGCTTGCATGCTGAGATCGAAAGTAATTCAAGGATTGTGCTGGAAGAGCTGATGGTTATTGAATAAGCGAATTAATAAATATAACTTTGACCGATCAAGCAGAACAAAATGTGGGAACGACATCCCACACCGCTGTTAATCCGGTGCGAACTAATATTTACCTCTCATTGGCTGCATCCATTCTCGCACATGCTTCAGAAACACCCTGCTGCGGTGAAATCTCACCGCTGAGCACATTAAAGAACATCTCTTCAAAAGGAGACCAATAATTCGCAAATTGCTCGCTCTGTGGTTCAGGATACCCAAAAGCTGATGACTCCATAAATGTGTTAATATGCGGGGCATTGGAGGTCACATCTAAACGTACAGGCACGTGTCCCGCGAATTCGGCAAATGATTGGGAAGATTCCTGATTGGTCAGGAACAGCGCAAGTTCTAATGCAGCCTCCACATTTTGGCTGTGGGGGTTAATATAGAAACCATCAGCGCCGATCAATGGGGCGGCAGGTCCTCCTGGACCGGAAGGCAACACGACTACACCCAAATTATCACCTAAACTCTGCTTGTAATTTGGGTATGACCAGGGACCGTTTACAAACATGGCCGCGTCCTCACGAAGAAAAAATGCTTCTGCTATCTCATAATTAGGTTCAAATATTCCACCTGCCTGCTTCAAATCGACCAGATACTGCATGGCTTCTATCCAACCTTCCTTGTCTGCGATGCAGTTACCACCATCATCTAGCAATCGCCCTCCAAAACCTCCCGACCACCCAAATAGATAGTAAGCGCTGAGGACATTTGCAATGATCTTTCCTTCTTGGACCAATTGGAGCAGCTCTTCTGTATTGCGGGGCGGCGATTCAATGAGTGACTTGTTATAGTATAAGGCGACAACCACAGATGACTCTGGTATGCCGTAAATACTTTCATCAACCACCATCGCCTCGATCGCTTTTTCACTGACACCTTCCAACCTGCCCTCAATGTACGTATCCAGTGGCAGTACCAAACCATCACGCGCCCAATTTCCCAAACCGTTATTAGGAGCCAAAAACATATCCGGGCCTCCCCCAGCTATGACGTCAATTTGGTAATCGCGCACAATTTCACTGGCTGGAATCTGAAGCACGTTGACACTGAGATCTGGAAAATGGTCTTGTGCATTCTTGATCAACGCAGATAATGCACTCTCATCCGTACTCCCGCTTTGATAGGCATGCCACAGTGTAATATCCCCCTCGATTGCTGAGTTAAGTTCGCCTGATATATCCGAGTTAGTTGAATCCTGTGATATACCGGGGGTTATTTTGGGTTGGTCTTCCACTTTTAGAGTTTTTGTTGGGGATTGGGTGACAATAATCACTGCCCGCTCAAGTTGGGTCGGTGAAAATGAAACGGATGTGACAAGTGTTTTTTGATCTACTGCGGTACACTTCAATGCAAAGGTGAGAATGAACCCAATCCCGAGCAGTATCAAAACTACAATGAGCAGTTTTTTTCTTTTCCCCTGATTTAGCCCTTCTTTACGCAACGATTCCCCCAACTCAATCTGCTTGTGGATCGGTCTTTGAGATTTCCTTGGCCTGGTTGATTGTAGATACGATGAAAACCACGAAGAGTGCAATCGCAATAACCAAACCGAATATGTCCAAAACCGTCAGCCTAAAGGATCCAATCGTAATGGTTGGGTTGCTCCCGAAAAACAAAAAAATGTTCGCCAGGATAAGGATAGCCCTCATTTCCGTTGGACCGAATCCACCGTACGATATTACGAACTCCCCCTTTACACAGGTGCGGACGTACACCAGAACCGACATCAAAAGGTAGCCAATCAATGCCAAGCTTGCTATTTCAAAACGGATGAATGGTGATAGACCTAATCCCAGGATGATGAGAACTTCATTGAGAGCATCCACAGTATGGTCGACGAAAAACCCGTATTTTGGTCTTTGAATGTTACGGTATCGGGCGAGCGTTCCATCCAGGCTATCGCCAAACCAATTGATTATCAAACCAAGGCTCGCCAGCCACAGAAAACCTTTATCAAAGTTGGTCAGCCAATAGCTGATGAATATAATGACCGCGCCCAAGGTCCCGATTATTGTTAAAAGATCAGGATAGACCCAATCCGGCATGTGCGCTGCCAACCACTGCAAGGCTGGTCGTTCTAATGGTCCAAGCAAAATGTCATTCACTCTTTTATGCTTTTTAATATCCGACATAATCAATCCTTCACGATGGAGTATTTGGTGTTTCTTCAGGCCACAGAGGTTGGATCACAGCCCATTGGTCAGGCGCCAGGCGAATGAAGTCTTCAGCGATGTTCAAGATGGTTTCTGCATTCTGGAGGATTTCTGTTTTGCGATCTTGGTGCGGTTTCATTTTCACCAAATCTGAGGCAATAACACGATAAACTCCGTCATCATCTCTGATGGCAGTAACCATTGACACCGGAACTCCGGTTTTTAACGCCAGGTAAATATAATGGACTGGCAGCGCTGTTGGTCTTCCGAAGAAAAGAGGTTTATATTTCGATTCGGGCATTGGTCGGTCGACGCCTGTCAAAACGGTACCTCCAGACTTCAAACGCTCCGCAGCTTCAAGTAACACAGCCAGCGTAGCAGGTTTTATCTCGACTTCACCGCTTTCACGCAGGCTGTGCTGCCACTCGACGGCTTCATCGGCTTCCGGAAGAGACAGCGCCAGTCCTTTCAATCCACGCATCGTGGAAGCCTTAAGTGCCACATCGAAATTGGTCGAGTGAACCATTACAATCATAGTACCTTCTTCACACATTCGGCTCCGTTCGATCAATACTTCGACTTCCGAGCTGTATTCGATTTTCTTTTCCAGCGCTATATTATTCCAGTTATGGTACATAAAGTACATCGAATAAGCGATACTGCGGATTGTGTTTTGTACGATCTCATCAAGCCCTTCACTATTTAATTCTCCCCCGCTGATCACCCATTGGTTAGTACGAATTGCTGTCACCATTGGAAGATCGCGGCGTGTAGCAACCCAATCCGCGATGCTGCGCACAATCGGGAAACCGAACCTGGGAGGCAGTAATTGGGCAATCCGCAGCGCTAAACGACCTGATTGGCTGCTGTTGAGAATCTTGTTTAGATTCATTCTCCTCTATTAATCTTTCAAACGGTTTTAAGGCTAATTGATTTTACCATCATTGATTACATACATTAAAACAATCAAAGTGCTTTCAAAAGGCAAACATCAAATAACTGGATTTGTAGATTCTCTTATTAAAATTCAAAAGCCGGGTTGAAACCACAACCTGGCTTTTGTAAAACTGATTGCGATGCCTCTAATCTTACAACTTACGAACAACCTAAATGCAAATGTCCTGTTCTCTCTTCAGGAGATCAGAAAGGTTCTTTATCTTGGACCAGCGCAGCGAGGAATATAGAAATGCCATCCAGGGTTTGGGAAGATATCACATGCAATCTCGTCCGTCCAAACATTCTTAATGCATACCTGCGCGTATCGAGTTTGAATATAATCGTGGGATGGCAGCGAGAAATATCCCTTATAGTGTCCGTTCTTATCCGTCTTAAAACGTCCAATAGTTAGCAGATGCGAACTCGGGTGATTGCCCACTCGCAAATTGACAACTGTGTTTTTAGCGATCCCATTAACTTCGACCAGGAGAGAACGAAGTCCAATCAATGCGTCAAGACTGGGACCTCCTGTGGCTCCATCTTCACCATCTCCGCCTTCCGACGGTTGTGATCCGCTGGGGATGCAAAGCCTCTGGTCTATCTGTAGGGTGTAAGGTTCCTTTAGATTGTTTGCCTCCACTATATCAAGCCAGCTGATACCGTATAAAGCTGCAATCGAGGACACCGTCTCACCGGCTTCTACTTTATGCCTGAATTTACATGTTACAGCTGCTGCCGGCTGTATGAAGACGGCTGCGCTGAAGGACATCACGATAAGCGCGCTCAAAACGATCATTATCGTGCGTTGTGTTTGTTTGCTTTGTAGGGTTTTCATATCAGACTCCTTGTTGGTAGTCGAACTGAAACACAACAAGTATAGCACTTTTTGTCTTAAATTTTATTAAAGAAACAGTTATTACATTTTTGGCATTTTAATCAACAATATTAACCTGAATCTAATCTTTTAAAGTGGGTTAGAATGGGGTTGAACGGAGGAAAATTCATAAATGAATAACGGCTTAGCGCTAAATAACCAAGGTTCTGTTCACAAATCATCGATTAATTGGCATCAAGTGGGGATTTTTCTAGGCTTGACGTTTGCTGCCTCTTATGCGTTAGACCTGGTCTTATGGCTCACTGCAGGTTACGGAAACAATGTGCCAACGGCGATCACTTTACAAGCGCGTATGCTCATGCCGGCCTTCTTCGCCATCTTGTTAAGCCTTTTTATTTACAAAAACAGTCCTATCTACTTTCGTAATTACCGGGAGCGGCCGCGCTGGTTCTTCTATTTCTTCCTGCTGTTCACCCTTACTTATTTACTCCTGGCTGCTTTAGCGATTATCATCCCCACACACAGCTCCACCATCAGCGCAGTTTCAGGATCGATCAATATACTTGGTTTAATTTTTTTGGTCGCCCTGCGCATTTTCAGCGGGAGAGAGGCTTTCGCACAAGCGGGACTGGTGGGTGGTAAAATCCGCGATTGGGTACTGTACGGTCTGGCTTTCATCCTGTTCTACACATTACAAACCGGCATGTACGCTTTTTTCAATTTGGGCGAAGTGGTGGATCAGGAAGCCGCTATGGAGAGTCTTGGCGCAGCCCAATTCGGTGGGATGCCAGTCTACCTATTTTTGCTCCTGGCAGCCGTGCAGACAATTTTGATCGGTCCCATCTTAGGCTTGCTGCTGGGTTTTGGGGAGGAATATGGCTGGCGAGCTTACCTGCAAGGCGAAATACTGAGTATGGGCAAGAAGCGCGCCATCCTGCTGATCGGGTTGATCTGGGGGATATGGCATTACCCGGTGATATGGATGGGACACAACTATCCGGGCGAACCGGTTTGGGGCACATTCTTGATGACCGTTTACACGATTCTATTGGCGTTCGTCCTGGGATATGTGATGCTCAAAACGGGCGCGGTCTTGCTGGTGGCGTACTTGCACGCCCTCAATAACCAAGTGCTCAGTTATTTGATCGCTCTGGTATATAAACCGGGCGACCCGGTCTTTTCCTATGGGACAGGATTGTTTGGACTGGCAGCATTGAGTTTGGTGGTGCTATTGTTGTTCCGCGACCCGATTTGGAAAGATGAGACCTAACCTTGGCACGTAAATCGCGACCTGCATATTTAGATCGAAAGCCGAGATACCACCAAAACTGCACCTTTATTCAAATTTCCATCTTAATTGCACAGCTGTATGGGCTCCCACACCCCATTACCGCCCCTGGTCTGGCCAGTATGGGAACCGCTTCAACTATTAACGGGAGTCGCCTCAGCCATCATTTCCGTGTTATCTTTTCCTCCAACAACACGCGCCTCTCTTCGGGGGACAAAAACGCGATCTCAAGGGCATTGCGCTGTGCCAGGTGGATTTGACCGGGGGACAATCCAGCCGCCGGAGCAGCAATCTGATACTCGTGCGCCAGGTCGATACCGCTGATCCCAGGATCATCCGTGTTAATGGTGGCTAAAATGCCATTTTCCAGGAAGGATCTCAGCGGGTGGCTGGCGTAATCCGGCACGGTGCTGGTCTGAAAGTTGCTGGTCAGACTGGTCTCAACACCGATGTGGTTCTCAGCCAGGTAATCCATTAACTCTGGATCTTGAACTGCCGTCACCGCGTGACCGATGCGAGTAGCGCCTAACTCCTGGATTGCTTGCCAAATACTCTCAGGACCATCAATTTCTCCAGCATGAACTGTGACCTGCCATCCTACATCCCGCCCGCGCCGGAAATGATCTACAAAAAGTTCTCCCGGAAAATTTGCTTCATCACCTGCCAGGTCTAAAGCCCGAATCTGGTCTCTCTGAGTCAATAAAGCGTCCAATTCTTGCCAGGCGCTATCAACGCCATACGTTCGGCTGATGATTCCGATCAAGTTAAGCTGGAGACCATATTCGCGGTTCCCGGCTGCAGCCCCATCACAGACAGCCTCCACTACGCCCACCGGGTTTAAACCATGGCTAGCAGCCATAAACAACGGGCTGAAGCGCAGTTCGAGGTAATCGATCCGTTCATTCCCGGCATCTTCAACGTTTTCGAATGCAACCCGCCAGCAGGCATCATAATCGATCAGCACTGCCATCATCCAATAAAATTTGGCGATGAACTCCATCACACCGGGTTGGGGGTCCGCTATCTGGATATAAGGTCGCAGTCCTTCAATATCCCACGCTGGAAGCTTTAAATTATACCTGCGTCCCAGGTCGAGGATCGTCTCAAGACGCACATTTCCTTCGAGATGTCGGTGTAAGTCAATCAATGGTAGATTGGGATCAATCATCGGCATGCTCCTAAAATCCTTTTTCTGCAAGAAAACTAAATTCTTGATAATGTGCCATCATCATAGCATTTCTGCGAATTCAGCGTGCTCTGCGGTGAACTTTCTATCACCTTCATGTAAACAGAGTGAATAGAAGATATCACATATTATAATCATTAGATGTCTCACCCAACAGAAGAAGGCGGCACCAGATAATTGGCGATTATGCAAACTGTAATCCTGGCAGCCGGAAAGGGGAAACGGCTACACCCAATAACCACAATACGTTCGAAGGCTATGCTTCCCATCCTTGGAAAGCCGATCATCGAACGAGTGATGGAGCAATTCGCATCTGCCGGTTTGAACGAATTTATCCTGGTCATCAGCCCGGAAGACAACCAGATCACTCAATATTTTCAACGCGAGTCGAAAATTGAAGCCAGCGTATGCTTTGTTTACCAGGAAAAACGACTAGGAACCACTCATGCTTTGAGAAATGCGGTTCCTCTAATAAAGGGTGACTTCTATCTATCAGCCTGTGACACCCTGACATCCCACCAGCATATCGGGAGAATGCATAAATTATGGCACAGCGAATCGCGTCCTAACGGGATCCTGACCTTGATGAAGGTCGACCTAGAGCAAGTAGTAAACACTGCAGTGGTAACAATGGAAAGACCATGGGTGACAGGTATCGTCGAGAAACCAGCGGTGGAGGAGGCGCCTTCGCAGATCGCCAGCCTGCCATTGTACTGTTTCAAGAAAAAAATCTTAGACTATCTACCTGAAGTTGGCATCTCACAGCGCGGCGAGTACGAACTCCAGGATGCCATCCAGATGCTCATCGAAATAGATGGTATGGTGCACGGGCTTATGATCGCCAGCCGTCTAACACTGACTCACCCCGCTGACCTCTTGAAGATCAACCAACATTTCTTTGCTTCAGGACACGAGGATACCCAATTGCAGCCCAAATCCGTTGGGGAAAATACGCGCCTGATACCACCACTGTTGATCGAGCGTGGCACTGTCATCGGAGCGAACTGCACCATTGGACCAAACGTATATATAGAGCATGATAGCCAGATTGGCGCAGGCGCCAGAATCCGCGATGCAATCCTTTTTCAAGAAACCACCGTTCCAGCAGGAACTGTGATCAACAACCGAATTGTATATTAGAATATTCCTTGACCGGTAAAAGGATCTAATAAAAACTGGAACGTCAGGAAAATTGATATGACATATTCACGATCCCAACTTGAAGACCACGAAGATCAAATTCTGGCACCTTATGGCGTTAGAAGCCAGGACTCTAAAGGGCGCGTCTATCACGAAGAGGAGCCCCAATACCGAACCGCATTTCAACGCGATCGCGATCGCATCCTGCACACCACGGCTTTCCGGCGCCTGGAATATAAAACCCAGGTCTTTATTAACTACGAAGGCGATTATTACCGCACAAGGCTGACACACACATTAGAAGTCGCCCAAATCGGACGGACTATAGCCCGCTCACTTGGCGCTAATGAAGACCTGGTCGAAGCTATCTGCCTGGCGCACGATCTGGGTCACCCGGCATTTGGACATTCCGGGGAAGCTGCTCTTGCGTCACTTATGAAAGATCATCGCGGCTTTGAACACAACAAGCAATCCTTGCGGATAGTTACAGAACTTGAACGCCGCTATGTCGATTTCTCGGGACTCAATCTTACCTGGGAAGTTCGAGAGGGCATCGTTAAACACGAGTCAGAATATGATGTATCCAACTCCAGTGAATATAATCCCGAACTACGCGGCAACCTTGAAGCTCAAATAGCCAACGCAGCCGACGAGTTGGCTTACACGACTCACGACCTGGATGATGGTTTGCGCTCCGGTATGATCGCGCCAGGAATGCTGGAGGGTATTACACTTTGGGAAATCCTGGTAGAGGGCGTAGGCTGTCGGGGAAGCGAAATTGATAATCTCACCCGTCACTGTCTGGTGCGGCAATTGATCGGATTGGAAGTAAGCGATCTTTTGGATACAACCTACCAACGTCTTCTGGACAAGAAAATAAAATCAGTGAACGAGCTGCAGCGTCTGCCTCACAACGTGGTTGGTTTTAGCGAAGATATGCATCGGCGCAACCGCCAGCTTAAAGATTTCCTTTATACGCAGTTGTACCGTCACTATCGGGTCGTACGTATGGCTGTCAAATCCGAGCGTGTCATCAGCGAGCTATTCCAAGCATATCGCAGTGAGCCAACTATACTCCCGGGTCACATCCAGGAATTCATCGAGCAATACGGTCTTGAACGCACAATATGTGACTACATCGCTGGAATGACGGATCGATTCGCGATTAAGGAGCACAAAAAGCTGTTTGATGCATCCGAAAAGACATAAAATTTGAAGCTCGTTTGGCTGCATGTATGTATTACTAAGAGTGTAACGGCGGCGTTCCTTCGGCTTCGCTCAGGACAGGGTCCGCCGCCGCAGCTGGGGGAGGGGCGTGGAAGGCTTCGAAGTCGGCATTGCCATATCATCGGCCCAAGCGGCAAGATTGTTGTTACCATATTCTCCCTTCGCTAAGCTATCTCAAGGGGCAGGGGACCCCTCACCCTGCCCTCTCCCTGGCGAGGTGAGGATTAAATCTAAGCTCGATCACGGCTGCATTCCTTCGGCTTCGCTCAGGACAGGGTCCGCCGCCGCAGCTGGGGAAGGGGAGAATTGTAAATTTTAATAATCACCTCAGATAATCCGGCTGATAATCGGCGTGGTTTATTGGTACAATAACACTCCTAGGAGCAAATCATGAACGAACAACCATATTTAACCGCAGAAGGCGCAGTACGCTTAAAAGCTGAACTGGCGGAATTAACAGGACCTGGACGTGAAGAGTTAGCAAAACGTTTGAAATCTGCGATTCAGGAGGGAGATTTATCCGAAAACGCTGACTATCACAAGGCAAAGGAAGACCAGGGATTCTTAGAGGGTAAAATCCAGGAATTGGAGTATATCCTGCAGCATGCCATCATTATCGAGGATCAAGACGGTGAACGGGAAGAAATAAATATTGGCGCCCATTTTACTATCCAGGAAGATGATCACCCACCTGAAACCTATTCGATGGTTGGCGCAAAAGAGACCGACCCGCGCAACGGACGTATTTCAAATGAGTCGCCTATCGGACGCGCTGTAATCGGTAGACGGGTTGGCGATATTGTCGCAGTTGAAACACCTAATGGGCAGATCCATCTCAAGATTCTGAGCATTGAATAAACCTCCAGGGGCATTAAAATGAAAAAATGCGAGCTAGCTCCTCGCATTTTTTCTGTTCAAAACCACAAAAGGATCTAGGTTTTTTGCGTGACTTCTAACTCCAGGACCAGGCGTTCAAAATAGCTCTCGGATGGCATAGCACCGTCTCCGTAAGCCATATCCACAACCCTGGCGACCAATTTCAAAGTCTGGGTCTCTAATACGGTCTCCCCGTTCAATTCAGATAGGACGGGTTCTCCCTTGGCTGCTAATTGCTGGCGCAACTGGTCGTCACCAAAGGCGTGAGCGCTCATAATTACTTTCGTCACTGTTTGTATATCGTTTTTATCGAACAGCCAAACTTCAAATGCGGTCACCTTCTTTGGTTCTCCGACCCCGATCATTTCCGATAATCCCGCCCCACACTCGCCCAAGAACTCTCCAGAAGCAGAATCAATGCTGAAAGAATCGTCAAACAAGTCGTCGCCCAGTCGATAGGAAGCCATAAACTGTCCCAAAGGTGGTTCTACCGATGGAGCCGGATATTCCTGCCAGGGCGTATCCTGAGTAACTGCTGGTTCCGGTTCAGCTACAGGTTCCGGTTCCTCGCTGACCTTACCTCTACCCCGAATGATAAATAATGCAATCGCGCCAGCCACCAGTATCATGCCCACCAGGCACAGGACCGGCCATAGGGTTTTGAGCAGGCTCTTTGACTCAGGTTCTTCTATTGGCTGGGTTGTGACTGTTTCCGATGACACGTCATCCGCTGGCAGAGTGGTACCGGTATCCTCTGCAACAACTGCTTCCGTTTGTACGGTTGCAGCATCCGCTGGGACATCCGCTTCCGGTTGGGCGCCGGTTTCTCCCGTTGAAACAACGGCTACAGCGGCGTTAAAATCCACGAGCAGCTTCGCGTCCATCCCTGCAGGATCCTGGATAATCCCTTCCAGCGCTATTTCTGCATCCTCACCCAGCGCATCGTAACGCGCTTTGGCTTGTTCGGTATCGCCGGTATAGCCAAAAGCCTCAACTGTCATGCGCAGGTATTCAACCTGTTCTTCATAAACTAAATCTGCAGGAGCGGCGTCCGTCCATTGAACCGGCCAAAGCCACCATCCCAACACTACCAGACCGAATATTGCGCCTACAATAAAGGCTATTACCCCAATTACGATTGGGTTTTTCGATTGTTCACGGATTGAATCCATCTCTTTACTCCTCTTTGAGATACAGAATTAATAGTATATATAAGGGTAAAGAGATTGGTGCAAGGTTTATGCCGCCTCGGTTTTGTTGGTTGCGCCCTCTTCTGTAAATTGATGCAAGTCAAATTGGTTTTCGCAGCTCAGACATTGGGCATTATGTTTTCCCGCAACGACTAATAATCCACTGCAATTTGGACATGGCTGCGGCAAAGGGCGTTTCCAAGAGGTAAAATCACAAGCTGGGTAATTCGAGCATCCAAAGAAAACACGCCCTTTACGCGTCCTGCGTTCTACTATCTCTCCCCCGTCTTTGGGACAGGCTACACCAATTTTTTCGAGCCACGGTTCTGTGTAGCGGCAGGTTGGGAAATTGCTGCAGCTTATAAACTTTCCGAAACGTCCCCATCTAACTACAAGCTCGTGCCCACTTTCGGGACAATTTCGCCCCAGCTTTTCAGGCTCGGTTTTTATTTCCGGTATGCGCTCTTCGGCTAGCTTGAGATCTTCACTGAAAGGTCCATAAAACTCTTTCACGACTGCTACCCACGGCAAGTCACCGGCAGCAATTTTGTCCAGGTTTCCTTCCATCTTGGCAGTGAAGCCAACATTAAGTACATCGGGAAAGTTTTCAGTTAGAAGATCACTTACTATTAAACCGGTTTCGGTTGGATGGAGGCGCTTATCGTCCCTGGTCACATAACCGCGCTGCTGCAATGTTGCCAGAATCGGAGCATATGTGGATGGGCGTCCGATGCCATATTCTTCTAATGTTCGCACTAAGGAAGCTTCTGAATAGCGCGCCGGTGGCTGGGAGAAATGCTGTTCAGGGATCAATTGGACCAAACGCTGTACCTGACCTTCTGAAATATCCTTAGGAATGCTCACTTCTTCATCTTCCTCCCGGCGCTGGTTATTTCCCCGAGCTTTTGAATATAAAACCAGGTAACCTTGAAAACGTATGGTTGAACCCGAAACGCGCAGCAAATAAGAGTGGGCATCCGTCTTTCCGGTCACAAACACCACAAGTGTATCGTAAACTGCTGATGCCATCTGGGAAGCGACGAAACGCTGCCAGATCAGCCTGTAAAGACGGTACTGTTCATTACTAAGAGACTTTTTTAATTCGACAGGCTGCCGCATCACCGAAGTAGGACGAATGGCCTCGTGGGCTTCCTGAGCTGATTTGGCTTTTGTTTTATATTCTCGCGTCTTTTGGGGTAAGTATTGATCACCATAACGATCTGAGATGAATTTGCGAGCTTCACCTTGGGCTAACTTGGATACGGTGGTTGAATCAGTACGCATATAGGTGATCAATCCAACTGGTCCCCCATCACCCAGGTCAATTCCCTCGTAGAGCTGCTGGGCGACCCTCATCGTACGACGAGCGTTCATCCCCAGGCGTCGGGAAGCTTCCTGCTGGAGAGTGCTGGTGATAAATGGTGCCGAGGGGTTGCGTTTGCGTTCACCACGGTTGATCTCAGAGATCAAATAAGAGGCATTTTGCATGTCTGCCACAACCGGAGTAACATCACCCTCTTTGCCAAACTTAGTTTTCTCTCCATCAAGTTCCACCAGTTTGGTCCTATATGTCTCCTGGCTTCCTTGAGGTTGAAATTCAGCGTCTATAGTCCAAGATTCTACTGGAACAAACGATTCGATTTCACGCTCCCGTTCCACAACTAATCGAAGCGCTACAGATTGAACGCGTCCTGCTGAGAGCCTGCCGCGCACTTTACGCCACAAAAGTGGGCTGAGATTGTAGCCCACAAGGCGATCCAACACTCGCCGTGCCTGCTGGGCATCTACCAGGTTCATATCTATCTCTCGAGTATCAGCGAATGCTACGGCAACCGCCTGTTTGGTGATCTCATGGAAGACAACCCGGCGGGTAACTTCGGGATCGATCTCAGCAGATTCCATCAAATGCCAGGCGATCGCTTCCCCTTCCCGGTCTGGATCTGTCGCCAGGTACACTTCTTTTGCCTTCTTGGACTGCTTTTTTAGCTCTTTAACGACCTCCCGCTTCTCGTTTGGCACTCTGTATTTCGGTTTAAAATTGTTCTTTACGTCAACAGAAATCTGTGAACGCAGCAGATCGCGCACATGACCAACCGATGCTTTTACATCGTATCCCTTACCTAAGAATTGTTTCACAGTCCGTGCTTTTGCTGGAGACTCTACAATCACCAGTTTTCCGGAACGTTTCCGTTGGCGGGGTACCTTCTTTTCCGGCGGGGTCATACCATTATGCGCTTCAGTTCGCCCCATACGATAGAGTTTCGTCCCACAAACCGGGCAGACACCCTTCACAGCAGGTGTGCCGCTCTTTGTAAACACGGCTTGGGGATCCTGAACCTCGCGCTTCGCTTTACATTTCACACAATATGCTTCCAATTGAACTATTCCTCCTGATTTGATCTATCCCTTCGCTAATCCCTATCTTCTATCATATAAGCAAGTTGTCTTTACCATCTTGCTTGAGTTTTTCGACCACCTGCCGCACCTTTTGAGTGTAATCTTTATGGCAGACCATCACAACATCACCCGTGTCAACCAGTACCAGGTCCTGTACACCGATGGCAACGATCAAGCGCTTTCCATTTTCTGAGTAAAGCAGCGATCGATAGGTATCAACAGTAACGGTCTCGCCATCCATCAAGATGTTTCCATTCTGGTCCTTATCGAGCACATCAAAGAGCGCATCCCAACTGCCAACATCATTCCATTCCAAAAAGGATGCGGGGATTACCGCCACATGTTGTGCCCCCTCCATTATCCCGTAATCGATCGTTTCCGGCTGCAACCCATGCCAAACACGCTGGACAACCTCATCTTTTTCTGATGAATCCCAGGCACGTTCGATTTCCTGCAGTCCGAGCGCCAGTTCTGGCATCTGGACCTCAAATTCTCGAAGAATATCTTCAATACTCCATACAAACATACCAGAGTTCCAGACGTGGTCTCCTGCAGCGATTATGTCGTGCGCCTGAGATTCGTCAGGCTTCTCTTTAAATTGCAGCCCATGATACGCCCACAAACCATTGAATTTACCTATCCGTTCTCC
>SDBT01002490.1_pt1 | contig 32465 bp, 25 predicted proteins | sample 2277101 | NCBI WGS metagenome assembly SDBT01 (sample SAMN10404973, study PRJNA504765) | marine sediment metagenome | isolation source: marine sediment core GS10_PC15, 103 cmbsf | place: Arctic Ocean: Southern Knipovich Ridge | collected 2010 | reverse complement strand
TTGGGTTCTCTGGCCGTTTGCCTTTGGCCTTACGCCTTGAGCCTTTTGTTTATGCCTCATTCCTCAGGATTTGCGCGCCTTGAACTTGGAGCTTTTTGCTTTGCCGTCTAATTCGGACTTTTTGCGAAGCCGTCAAGGGTGATCCTATGCCAAAAAAGACAACGCACACGGGCCTCCGGCTCGTAAGGCCCACTGCCAGTAAAGCGAATCTTCAACGTGGTAAATCTGATCGGGTGCAAAAGGCGATCAAGCTTCAACATATCGACCCTTCCCCTTATCAGCGTCGTAGATACTTTGATGAGGATAAACTGAAAGAACTTGCCGCCAGCATTCAACGAGAGGGCCTGATTGAGCCGATTGTCGTACGTCCTATCCGGAAGCGTTACGAACTCATTGCCGGGGAACGACGATTACGGGCCATCCGGGAGTATACGGAGCTGAAGACCATCCAGGCTCAAGTTGTTCATGTAGACGACCTTCAGGCACGGCGGATCTCCGCTGCCGAAAACATGCAGCGCGAGGACCTTTCTGCCATTGAGACTATTGAAGCCATAGTGGAAATTGTGGATGCAGAGCTGATCCAGGATAAGCAATATGCCGGTATGGGCAAGACACCAGCGGGTCGGGTGAAAACCTTGCTGGGAAAACTTGATTCAGTGAGGAGAACGCAAGAAAGAGGATCCAGGATTTCCAATCAGTCTAAGTCGCTGTCCCATAAATTTATGGGACAGATAGAACAAATTTTCACAAGGCTACCTAAGCCTGTGGGATGGCGCTCTTTTTACAACAATTCCCTGCCAATTCTGATGGACATTTGTCAATAGGTCCGGGAAATATAGATTCAAGGCGTTCAACTGGGGGCTGCGGACATGGGAGCGGTATGTACATCCGGGCTTTTCCGAAAACACCATGCAGATTTCTTAAGCCAATCACAGCTGGCTTGGGGGTGCCTCGGGCTTTGGATACATGGCAGACATCTTTAGGCAAAAGGTGGACGACTCATCCACAACATACAGATATCAACAAGGCAGAGCCAGAATGACGCGGCCCCTTCTGTTTAACGATTGAACATTCTTGATTTAGTTTCTAGATTGCCCCCCCCTCTATCCACTAGGGAGTTGCCGGAGCGTGGTTGGTCCCAAAAGTGCAAGTGGCACAGGAAGTAATATTGACATATCCCCCGCCAGACCGATTGTTATTGATTGCCGTGTTCTGATCTACATAACAGTCCATTGTAAGCCAGATACCGTCGTATTGGTTGGACATCACCGTATTTCCGATTACAGAAGCGTGCTGCGTTGAACCAATACCCCAGCCGTTCATATAACATGTGTTTTCCCTAATTGTATTCCCACCACCTGAAGTACTAATGCCGGACGCATTATTGTAGCTACACGTGTTCCCGATTATTGTGCAGCCGAATACGGCATAAATGCCAGTGACGTTGCCGTTACATGTGTTTCCGGTCACTGTAGCGCCTTGATACACCCGGATGCCATCTCCATCGTTGTCCACAGCAGTGCAGCCCTTGACTAGACACCCAGAGCTGTCGATGGTAATTCCGCCTCCATTGGAAATGGCTCGGATACCGATGATGCGGATACCTTTTCCAGACTGAGAACAGCTAATAGCCCTTGAGTCAAAGTTCCGCACCGTTCCGTTACGGATCTCCACGTCGGTAACGTCGAGAATGTAGACGCCGATCAAGGCACCCGACCCTATCAGGCTGAACCCATTCAGATCCAGTGTCACGTTATCTGCCTCGATTCGAATCCCGTTCACGCCCGTGCCGCTCACTGTGATATCGCTTGTTAGGACATAACTTCCAGGCTGGCTAATGGTAATTGGGAAGGTAGTGCTGGAACCGTACATATAGGGGGTAGCCCCATCCTGCTTAATCTGAACGCGCCCGTCTGCTAGGTTAGCCCAAGTTCCTTGCCCTATTAATACTTTTCCTATTGCAATCTGAATCTCCTTGGTCGCCGGGGCCGCCAAAACGTTGTTAGAGTTAAAAGCCACCAATACAAAGCAAAAAGCCACCGCCAATATTAGAACGACTGCGATTTTCTTCATGTTACATCCTCCTTTGCTTTGGGTTAGGGGGTAAAGAAGCAACAGTTTGTGGTCTGGCATTGATAGGATTAGAATTCAGGCTCCCAACAGGACACACCACGCCCCATCAGGAGCAGAGCTAAAGGTATTTCAGGCCCATTGGATTCTCTTTCCGCTAAGTATGTGATTATTGGAATAATAAAGCCCAACAGCGCTGAGCAATGACTGGACCATAGCCTAGGATGGCTTGATTGTCAAGGGCGGAGTCCATCAGGTGGCAAGGTCGTTCAAAAACCACAAGATATTGCGGCTCAAGTTCAGCTGGGGAAAACAAAAGTTACTAGCAAGAATCTGTGTTGGGAAAACTGTGAAGATTTCAAAACAACACCGAAAGCCCAGTTTTTCGCCTAGCTCCTCCCGACTCCGCGAGATCGCCTTTTTCCAGCGAAGCTTCGTCATGCCAAGGAAGGTTGGGGGTATTGTGAAATAGTGGCATTCGGCCTCCGGCTTGCAGGCCCTATGCCTCGAAGAGAAACAATGGACTGTGGAGGAGGCTAAACGGGCACGAAAAGCGGAACCGCCGAAACAGCCAAGCCGACACCTAAGGTCAAGCGCGCCGCATTTCTATCCCAAGCCCCTTTTTTTTGAGTGGGCTTTAGGGTCATTTGGGCAACAGGCTGTTTTGATTTGACATATCTAGCGATGGGTGCTAAGTACGAAAACTTGCTCATTGTTGCCCTCGGACTTATTTCTCACACGTGCGAACAACACGCGTCGTGAACGCGAAATCGGTTGACGTCAGGTGCCGCTCGTTGCGGCTATTGTCGTATGTTTGACGTAACGAGCCGCGAGCAACGAATAACGATTCACGAATAGCCAACAATGAAAATTCACGAATACCAGGCCAAGAAGATTCTTAGTGATTTTGGGATCCCCGTTCCCAAGGGTTCAGTGGCGCGGGATGCTGAAGAGGCGAGAAACATTGCCGAGCAGATAGGCGGGTCCCGTTGGGTCGTCAAGGCGCAGATTCATGCTGGCGGCCGCGGCAAGGGCGGTGGGGTGCGCGTGGCAGAAAGCCCGGAGGCCGTGGCAGAGACGGCTGAAGACATACTCGGCATGACCCTGGTGACTCCTCAGACAGGCCCCCAGGGAAAACTCGTGGGAAAGGTCCTGGTTGAAGAAGCGCTCACTGTGGAGCAGGAGTTTTATGTGGGGGCTGCTATTGATCGCGCAAAGCAGGCCCCAGTCTTGATCGCCAGTGCCGAGGGCGGCATGGGTATCGAGGAATTGGCTGCCAAGTGTCCTGAGCGCATCGGCAGACAGTGGGTCGATGCGGGGGTAGGCCTTTCGGCCTTTCAGGCGCGCAATCTGTTCTTTGGCTTGGGAATAGACCCGGCCCTTGTGAGGGCAGGCGCGGGGATATTTGCTCAGATCTACAGACTGTTTGATTCTTTGGATTGCACGCTGGTGGAGATCAATCCCCTGGTGGTGACAGAAGATAAAAAGCTCCTTGCCCTGGATGCCAAGATAGACCTTGATGACAGTGCGCTCTATCGGCACAAGGATCTGCTTGAGCTGAAAGACCCTGATGAGCATGATCCATTGGAACTTGAGGCCTCAGAGCACCGGCTAAACTACATTCGACTTGAGGGAGATGTCGGGATCATGGTCAATGGCGCAGGTCTGGCCATGGCCACGATGGATCTGATCAAGCTGGCAGGGGCCAGCCCGGCGAACTTTCTGGACGTTGGTGGCGGGGCCACCAGCGAGATGGTTACCAAGGGTTTTGAGATTATCCTCGGGGACAAGAACGTGCGGGGTATCCTGATAAACATATTTGGCGGGATCCTCAGATGTGACGTGCTTGCCAACGGGGTAGTGGAGGCCGCAAAGAACGTGGTCATCAACGTGCCCGTGGTGGTGCGGCTGGACGGCACCAACGTGGAGGAAGGCCGCCGCATACTGGCCGAATCTGACCTGGATTTTATGGTAGCCGACAGCATGGCCGATGCAGCGGAGAAGGTCAGGGGGATTGTGTCGTAGGGACAGACTCTTCTGCAACCCGCCGGATGCCGGATACAAGATGCCACATGCCGGATCTCTGACGAAGCTCAACCGGAAACAAAGGGAAATGTCATGTGTCGGGCCTCGGGGATCAGGCGAAGGGCATCAGCATGTGTGGTCGGCGAAAATCACTGCGGTCCTAGTATCAGGAATTTTCTTACGCACTGAACTGAAAGGACAATGAGCATACTAATCGACAAGAACACGCGCCTGCTTGTCCAAGGAATAACCGGCAAGGAAGGGAGTTTTCACACCAGGCAGTGCGTGGCATACGGCACCAATGTTGTGGCAGGGGTGACCCCCGGCAAGGGGGGGCAGAGCCTGGACGGTATCCCCGTTTTTAACACTGTTTTTGATGCGGTTGAGCGCACCGGTGCAAATGCCGGGCTCATATTCGTTCCTTCTCCCTTTGCTGCAGATGCCATCATGGAGTCTGCTTCAGCAGGCATGGCCGTGGCTATATGCATCACCGAAGGGATTCCCACAAAGGACATGTTGAAGGTGATACCGTTTCTTAAACGCCACAACTGCCGCCTGATCGGGCCGAATTGTCCCGGGGTGATTTCGCCGGGTCGTTCCAAGGCAGGCATTATGCCCGGGCCGATTCACAAAGAAGGTCCCATTGGTGTGGTGTCAAGAAGTGGCACGCTCACCTATGAGGTGGTCCACCAGTTGACCGAAGTCGGCCTGGGCCAAAGCACCTGTATCGGTATAGGAGGCGATCCCATCATTGGTTCATCTTTTGTGGACATCCTTGAGCTTTTTGACAAAGACGTTGAAACACAAGGAGTTGTTCTGATCGGAGAGATTGGTGGAAGTGACGAGGAAGCCGCCGCCGTCTACATCAAGGATCATTTCAAAAAGCCCGTGCTCGGATTCGTTGCCGGCTTGACTGCACCGCCGGGAAGGCGTATGGGACACGCCGGGGCGATCATATCAGGAGGCGAGGGTACGGCAACAGATAAGATGGCCGCCATGCGCGAAGGCGGCATTCACGTAGTGGAACACTTGGGAGAACTGGGGAAGGAAGCAAGTCAATTGTTTCGCTGAGGCATCATGTGGTCTGTTTTTCCATTCGCTAGGTTCAAGACCTTAGTTCATGCGAACGGGGTTAGCCTATTTTGGACTTCGAATATCGAACAGGGAATCTCGAACCGCAGAAGTCCTACAGAGGGGAATGAAACAATATTCTTCACTTCGATATTCTGCGGTTCCTTGTTCTGCAGTTCAAAAGAAATGACTTTCGGTCCTGACGAAATCTACGTTTAGCAGGTAGGTATTTTGATGTGAATCCTAGAAAGGGGGATGTGGATATGGGTCAGACAATGAAGACGGTTGAAGGAAACGAAGCAGCAGCCCATGTGGCATACGCAATGAGTGATGTGGCTGCAATTTATCCCATTACACCTTCCAGCAGTATGGCTGAATACTGCGATGAGTGGGCAGCCCACGGACGGAAAAATATCTTCGGTCAGGTGCTGAGAGTGATGGAGATGCAGTCAGAAGCAGGGGCAGCAGGCGCTGTTCACGGCGCACTTTCCGCTGGCGCCCTGTCTACGACCTTTACTGCATCTCAGGGGTTACTGCTCATGATTCCCAACATGTATAAGATATCGGGCGAGATTATGCCTGCTGTCTTTCATGTCTCGGCCCGCGCTGTTGCCGGCCATGCACTGTCCATATTCGGAGACCATTCAGACATAAATGCAGTCAAGCAAACTGGTTTTTCCCTGCTGGCTTCGGCTTCTGTTCAAGAGGTCATGGATCTAGCCCTTGTGGCACATCTTGCGAGCATTCGGGCAAGCCTTCCTTTTATCCATTTCTTTGACGGCTTCAGGACCTCAATGGAGATACAGAAAGTCGCCTTTATTGATTACGATGACATGGCCCGCCTGGTGGACTTCGAGGCGATCGAGGATTTCAGAAGCCGTTGCATGAATCCTGAATATCCCCAACTGAGGGGAACTGCACAGAATCCTGACATATTCTTCCAAAACCGGGAGGGGTCAAACCCTTTTTATGACGCCGTTCCCTATATTGTGGAAGAGGAGATGCAAAAGGTGGGTGACCTGGTGGGTCGTTCATACAACCTCTTTGACTATGTCGGAGACCCTGAGGCAGACAGAGTCATCGTGTCCATGGCGTCCAGCTGTGATGTGATCGAGGAAACGGTCAATTACTTAAACGGACTGGGCGAAAGGGTAGGGCTCGCAAAAGTTAGGCTATATCTTCCTTTTTCAAGAGAACACTTTTTCCGGGCCATTCCGGCCACAGCAGCAAGCATAGCGGTTTTGGACAGGACCAAGGCACCTGGGGCCGTGGGTGAGCCCCTTTATCAGGATGTCTGCACTGCTTTTCAGGAAAGGGCTGAAACACCGGTCATCGTAGGGGGAAGATACGGACTGGGAAGCAAGGAGTTTACCCCGACCATGGTCAAGGCGGTGTTTGACGATCTTCGCTCCTCTGTTCCAAAGAACCACTTCACTGTCGGCATTGTGGATGATGTGACTCACACGTCTCTTGAGCTTGGCGATGAAATCGAACCATCCCCTGAAGGCACTGTTAGATGCAAGTTCTGGGGGTTGGGGGCAGACGGCACGGTTGGGGCAAACAAGAACGCCATCAAGATTATCGGTGAAAATACTGACATGTTTGCTCAGGCCTATTTTTCTTATGATGCCAAAAAGTCAGGGGGCATCACCATATCTCACCTAAGATTTTCTCCTCACAGGATCCAGTCTCCGTATCTCTTGACCCATAGTGATTTTATTGCCTGTCATAATCCTGCGTTCCTCACCCAGTATGATATCCTGGATGGCATAAAAGAGGGCGGGGCGTTTTTGCTCAACTCTCCGTGGACTGCGAAGGAAATGGCAAGCAAGGTTCCCGATCACGTGAAAAGGACGATAGCCCAGAGAAAGCTGGACTTCTACAATATCGATGCCGTGAAGATCGCCGCTGACGTTGGACTGGGTGGACGCATAAACATGGTCATGCAGGCGGCATTTTTCAAGATCGCCAATGTGATTCCTCCCCAGCAGGCGTTGAAGTACATTAAGAATGCTATCAAGAAGACATACGGCAAAAAAGGCGAAAAGATCGTACAGATGAATATCAATGCTGTGGACAAGGCCATAGGTGCCTTGAACAAAATCACCGTGCCAAAATCGTGGGCCACTGCGGGTCATGAAGCCTATCTTGAAGGCGATGAGCCGGGGTTTGTGAGCAAGGTGATGAGGCCCATGCTCGCCCAACAGGGAGACAAGCTTCCTGTGAGCGCTTTCAGCCCGGACGGCATATTTCCCACAGCCACAACGCAGTATGAAAAAAGAGGTATTGCCGTCAGTGTACCCGAATGGATTTCAAAAAACTGCATACAGTGCAACCAATGCTGCTTTGTTTGTCCGCATGCAGTCATTCGGCCGGTGCTTGCCCGCAAAGAGGATCTGAGTGGTGCGCCCAAGAAATTTGAAACCTCTGCCGCCAAGGGCAAAGAGCTGAAGGGGCTGAGATTCAGAATTCAGATCAGCCCCCTTGACTGCACTGGTTGTGGAAACTGTGCTGACATCTGCCCGGCCAAGAAAAAGGCCTTGGTTATGAAGCCACTTGCCTCGCAGACAGCAGCGCAGGTGTCTAACCACAAGTTCTCAACAGACCTCCCTGTTATGGACGATCTCATCTCAGTGGCCACTGTAAAGGGCAGTCAGTTTCGGCAGCCGCTCTTTGAATTTTCCGGAGCCTGCGCCGGCTGCGGTGAGACCCCTTACGTAAAACTTGTGACACAGCTTTATGGTGATCGCATGATGATCGCCAATGCTACGGGTTGTTCTTCTATCTATGGCGGATCTGCCCCGAGCTGTCCGTACACGGTAAACGAGGACGGGCACGGTCCGGCGTGGGCCAATTCGCTCTTTGAGGACAACGCGGAGTATGGTTTTGGCATGGAGTTGGCTGTAACTCAAAGGCGAGATAAGCTGGCCGATCTTGTTCGCGGGGTCTTGGAAACCAAGATCTCAAAAGAGCTCAAACAGGCACTTGAGATGTGGCTGGACAATATGAATGACGGGGAGAAATCCAAAGAATACGGCCGCAACCTAGAGGAACTTGCTCAAATTGAGATGCTCAGCAAGGATGGTTCTGTCAGTCCCCTGCTTTGTGAAGTCCTTGATCGAAGTGATTACCTCGTGAAAAAATCCATATGGGTCGTGGGCGGTGACGGCTGGGCATATGACATAGGATATGGTGGACTGGACCACGTGATAGCCCAGGGCCACGACATAAATATTCTGGTTCTGGACACAGAAGTCTATTCCAACACAGGAGGTCAGTCTTCAAAGGCAACACCTACCGGGGCCGTGGCCAAATTTGCAGCAAGCGGCAAACCCACCCGCAAGAAAGACATGGGCAGGATGGCCATGACTTACGGCTACGTGTATGTGGCATCCGTGGCCATGGGGGCCAATAAGAATCAACTGATGAAAGCACTGGTTGAGGCAGAAAGCTATAAGGGACCGTCTCTCGTCATTGCCTATTCCCCTTGTATCAATCACGGCATCAACATGGGCCGCAGCCAACACGAGGAAAAGAGGGCTGTGGATGCGGGGTACTGGGTCCTGTATCGTTATGATCCCAGAAGAAAGGACGCAGGGGAAAATCCCTTCATTCTTGATTCCAAGGAACCAAAGAGTGATTTCCAGGAATTTCTCATGGGCGAGGTGCGTTATTCCAGCCTTACCAGGACTTTTCCGAAAAGCGCCAAAGAGCTTTTCCAAAAAGCCGAACAAGACATGAAAGAGAGATACGAGACGTATAAGCAGATGGCGGGTAAAGAGGACTAGAAAGGGGCGGTAGAAAAACTGCTCATCTGTCTCCAAACCGTGAGCCGTAATCTTTGCGTGAATCGGGCATAGGGCATGGAGCATAGAGCGCAGAGCATCCCTGAAGATGCGCTTTGCCCTCTGCCCCATGCCCTACGCCATTCCCTAATTTCTGAATTTCTCAATTCCAAAATACAAAGGTCCAAGCCGTGAAGCACACCCTCACATTTGAACCTGACAAAGTCTCGATTCGAGTTGACAAGGGCACGAATTTGTTGGAGGCGGCCCTTGAGGCCGGGGTGCACATCAATGCTACGTGTGGCGGCCAGGGTGTTTGCGGAAAGTGCCGCGTCGTGATTGAGGCAGGCGATGTTGAGAGCGAAAAGACGGAAAAAATCAGCGAGCAGGAATACGAACAGGGCTTTCGGCAGGCGTGTAAAACTTATGTGCTTTCGGACTGCACTGTCAATATTCCTGTTGAGTCAAGGGGGCTGAAGCACGTCGCAGTCCAGAAGCTTGACATGGGCCAGGCGGATCGCAAGATCTCTGCCATGGATATGATACCTTTGGCTGAAGGCTGGCAGCTTGACCCCATGGCAGTAAAGGTCTCTTTGCGATTAACCCCGCCCACGGTGGAGGATAACGTAAGTGATCTGTCGCGGTTTGCTGCTGCATTGAAAGAAGAGCATGATATCGAACACGTTGGTGCAGACATCGGATGCCTGAAGCCCATGCCGAACATTTTCAGGGCAAGTGATTGGCATGTCACGGCCACTCTGGTGGCAGCGCCCGAGGCTCACGCGGTTTTGCACGAACAAGGCAAGAAGTTTTCCTGGAACCTGGCTCGAATAGAAGGCGGCGACACCTCTGGCGAGAATCTTGCCATTGGCCTGGATGTAGGAACAACAACTGTATGTGCCCAACTGATCGATCTTGAGACCGGAAGGCCAATGGCGGAACGGGCCAAATACAACGGGCAGGTCAAATACGGTGAAGATGTCATCACCCGCATCGTGTATGCACAAAAGCCCGGGGGGAAAGAAAAGCTGCAATCTGAAGTCATCTCTTCGATCAACCAGGTTTTCGATGGACTTTTTGAAGACACCGGCTGTTCAAAGGACAGTGTTTCATGCATTGCTTCAGCCGGAAACACAACCATGACGCACCTTCTCCTTGGTATGGAAACACGTTACATAAGGGAGACACCATATGTGCCTGCAGCCAATTTCATGCCCGTTGTGCGGGCAGCAGACATTGGCATCGATCTGCCGGACTGTGTGCAGCTTTGCACTTTTCCGTCAGTGGCAAGTTATGTCGGAGGAGACATTGTGTCGGGCATACTGGGTTCCGGCGTTTTTCAAAAAGAAAAACTGACACTTTACATGGACATTGGCACCAACGGAGAAATCGTTTTGGGCAACCGCGATTGGCTAGCCTGCGCAGCGTGCTCCATGGGGCCTGCCTTTGAGGGCGGAGGCATCCAGCACGGTATGCGAGCCGACCAAGGCGCTATTGAGGGGTTCCACATAAATCCTGTCACGCTGGAACCCATGTTCGTTACAGTGGGAAGAACAAGGCCTCGTGGTATTTGTGGCTCTGGCCTGATCAGTGTTCTGGCTGAACTGCTTTCTGCCGGCGTCATAGACCAGGCCGGAAAATTTGTCGAAGAGATTTCTTCAGAGCGGATTCGTCCCGGGCGCTTCGGGCACGAATATGTGCTGGCATGGGCCCAAGACTCAGACACGGGCAGTGATATCGTGATTACCGAAGTTGACATCAAGAACCTCATAAGGGCAAAAGGGGCGCTTTTTGCCGGATGTCTCACGTTGCTTGAAAGTCTTTCGCTTTCGCTGGATGATCTTGACAGGATAATCATTGCGGGGGCTTTTGGCCGGTATATCAGCCTTGAAAAGGCAAAGCACATCGGACTGTTTCCGGACATACCCGTTGAGAAGTTTCATTTCCTGGGAAACGGCTCCTTGCTGGGCGCAGGATTGGTGTGTGTGTCAAAATCAATGTTTTCAGAAGTCGAGCGCATCGCAAAGATGATGACCAATATTGAGCTGAGCGACAATCAGTCTTTCATGGACAAATACATGGCTTCCCTTTTTCTTCCCCACACAGACGCTCGCCTTTTCCCTCACGTGAGCAAATATCTTGAGGACAACTGGAAGAGGATCGGTGCGGAAAGGACTGTCTCATGACTATGACCATTGCCATGGCCGGAAAAGGGGGCACGGGCAAGACCACGATAGCAGGCCTCCTCATCAGGTTTCTTCTACAAAAAGACATCAAGCCAATACTGGCCGTGGATGCAGACCCGAATGCGAATCTGAACGAGGTTCTGGGTCTTACCGTGGAGACTACCCTTGGCGAGGCCAGGGAGGGAATCCGAGATAGTGTCCCCACAGGGATGACCAGGGATATGTACATGCAATACAGGGTTCAGGAGGCCCTGGTGGAGAGTCAAGGGTATGACCTTGTGGTTATGGGTCGTCCTGAAGGGCCTGGCTGCTACTGTCATGCCAACACCCTGCTGTCTAAGTACATGGAGCAGTTGTGCGGAAACTACCGGGTTATAGTCATGGACAACGAGGCAGGCATGGAGCATATCAGTCGGCTGGTGGCGAGACGCGCTGATATCTTGTTGATTGTATCTGACCCCACCCAGCGGGGCATTCAGGCAGCGGCAAGAATTCGTGATCTTGCCCGGGAACTCAAACTGGATATTAAAAAGGCCTGTGTGATCATAAACCGGGTAAACGGGCAGTTGATGGATCCGGTCAAGAGCGCCGTGGTTGCGGCAGAATTGAATTTGGTCGGTCACGTGCCACAAGACGAGTTGGTAACCCAATACGACATCGAGGGCCGTCCCACCATGCAGCTTCCAGAAGATGCCATATCGGTTCAGGCCCTGAATGAGATCTTTGAAGAAATTATTAGTATAAAAGAAAGTGCCTAAAGTGAGCTAAAGTGCCTAAAGTTGACGAGTGGAGCTGGAAATTGGTGCTGTTTAAGGCGGGGGCCATTGCCATTGAATATTGAAGAGTGAAAATTGAAGATTGTTGATTAGAAATTCACCAATTACAACTTTAGGCATTTTCTTGACCAATGATAAATGACCAATGATAAATGTTCAATGCCCCCCAATTTTAGGCACTTTCTCTTGTTTTAGGCACTTCTTTCTTGACCACTGACCAACCGCATGCTTCGCGAACTTTCCATACGAAATTTTGCCATCATTGACGACCTTTCCACGAGCTTTGAAAAAGGCCTGACCGTATTGACCGGAGAGACAGGTGCCGGAAAATCCATTATCATAAATGCCGTAAACCTTATTCTGGGAAGCCGTGCCTCACCCGACCTGATCCGAACCTCTGAAGACACTGCCGAACTGGAGGCCCTGTTTGAAGTGCCGCCTGAAAGCCCCGCAGCAACGGCTGCCCGACGACACGGGTTGGACGTGTCAGAGGGCCTCGTGATTCGTCGCATCATACAGAGAAACGGCCGCCACAGGGTCTATGTGAACGGTCGTATGGCCACCACGCACATTCTTTCCAGCGTCAACGAACACCTTGCCAGCATTGCCGGCCAGCACGCACACCAAAGCCTGCTAAGACCGGAGCATCATCTTCTTGTCCTCGATCAATTTGGGGGACTCGCTGAACTTCGTCAGCGGGTGTCGGGTTGCTATCAGAAAATGGTTCCGCTGATCAGGGAGTTGGAGTCTCTGAAGGCAAAACTCAGCCAACAAGCAGAACGCTGTGAGCTTCTGGAGTTTCAGTGTTCCGAGATCCAGCAGGCGCAGATAGTGGCGGGCGAGGATGAACAGCTTGAGCACGAGCGCCAGCGCCTGAGGCATGCGGAGCGCCTGTATGAGACTGTCGGCAGGTGTGTGGAGCGGCTCTATGGGTTGGAAGGAGCAGTGGTTGAGCATCTGGCCGAAATTGCCAAGGAGCTTCAATCGCTCAGCAAGATCGATCAGGGTCTTTCTCCAGTGGCAAAGAGGGTGGAGGCATCGTCTTTTGAGCTGGAAGATGTTGCCGGTGAGCTCAGGGGGTATCTTCAAAACGTTGTCTTTGATACTGCCCGGCTCGATGCCGTGGAACAGCGTCTGGACACACTGCAAAAACTCAAGCGAAAGCACGGAGGATCCCTGGAATCCGTGCTGGCCCACGGAAAAGAAACTGAACAGGAGCTCAAACGCGTGTCATCGCTTCCTGAGGAGATAGCTGAAACCGAGAAAAGGATTGCCGGGCTCCACAAGAAGCTTTCAAAGTCATGTCGGAAGCTGTCTGCGAAAAGGCGGGAGTCCGCGGTTCGGCTGGCCGAGGCAGTCCAACAAGAGGTGTCGTCTCTGGGCATGGAAAAGGCCCGCTTTGAGGTGGCCTTCAAGCCCGTGCCTGTTGGTGAGCACGCGGGTCCTTATCTTGTCTTGGACAACTGCGGTGTTGAGGCCACCGGAATAGACCGTGTTGAATTTCTCATAGCCCCGAATGTTGGTGAAGATCTCAAGCCCCTTGCCCAGATCGCCTCGGGAGGCGAACTCTCCCGGATTGTCCTTGCCCTCAGGGCCTTGCTGGCGACCAAGGAATCAGTAGAGACCCTGATTTTTGACGAGGTGGATGCGGGTATAGGCGGGCGAGTAGCCGAAATGGTGGGTAGCAAGCTGGAATCTCTGGCCCGTTTTCATCAGGTCATATGCATAACACACCTGGCGCAGATCGCCCGATTTGGCAGGCAACATTTCAGGATCGCAAAACGTGTTTACAAAGGGCGCACACGCACCACTCTGACGCGCTTGGACGGAGATGCCCGGATAAAGGAATTGGCCCGAATGCTGGCCGGGGCCAAGGTTACAAAGAAGGCCGTGGATCATGCCCGCGAGATGATGAAGGACCGTAGTCAGTGAATCCCGAGTCTCCACGAACGTACCGAAATGCAGAACGTACCGAAATGCTTGACACAACGAGAGTAGTCGACTAAGGGCTTGTGCAGTATATTTGAATGAAAAAGCAAGAACTTAAAGGACGTTTGGGAAGGGGGGGACGTAACCCATTTGCCTACACACAAAAAAGTTGACCTGGGGATTACGCTGGTTCCGGAGGGCAAACACCTATTCACGGAGATGACTGTTCATGAGAATTTGGTGATGGGGGCATATCGCAAGGAGGCCCTGAAGCACGTGGATGAGTCTCTTGAGCTTGTAGCTTGTACATATTCTTTTTCCTGTCTTAAAGGCGAGAGCCAAGCAAAAAGCTGGGTCACTAAGTGGGGGCGAACAGCAGATGGTTACTATCGGCCGAGCCCTGATGACAAGGCCGAGGCTGATAATGTTGGATGAGCCGAGTCAGGGACTGGCCCCGAAATTGGTTGGAGAGGTCTTTCAGGCCATTCAGAAACTGAAGGCTGATATAGGCTTGACAATACTTCTTGTTGAACAAAATGCTGAAGCCTCGCTTATGGCAGCCGATTTCGTATACGTCATGCACGAGGGCAGGATCAAGGCGCAGGGCACGGCCAAGGAAATAGCGGGGTTGCCTGAGATAAGGGAGGCGTATCTGGGCATATGATCCGAAAGAAACAGGAGTTTTTCCTGTAGAAAGGGGAGGAAAAGACCATGTTGGTACGAAGATGGATGAGTACAGACGTTGTTACCGTAAGTGAAGACACGTCCATGATGAAGGCCTCGATCATCATGAAGGAAAAAAAGATCCGATCCTTGCCCGTGGTGAACAAGCGAGGAAAAGTTGTAGGGATTGTCACCGACAGGGACCTGAGGGGTGCCGCACCCTCTAAGGCAACTACCCTGGATGTTTACGAACTCAATTATCTGCTTTCCTCCATGAAAATAGCGGACATCATGACAAGGAATCTAGTCTTTGCAAGACCGGATGAGACCGTGGAATTTGCTGCCATTCTGATGCTCGAAAATAAGATATCGTCCCTTCCGGTATTAGACGACAAGGAAGACCTGGTGGGCATTATCACCCAGACTGACATTTTCAAAGTGCTTATCAATATTACAGGGGTATATACCGGCGGGATTCAGTTTGCTTTTAGTCTTGAGGATAGACCAGGTTCCATCAAAGAGGTTGCCGATGTCATCCGCGCAAGTGATGGTCGCATCGTGAGCATACTCTCAACCCAGGAGACCGCTGAAGAGGGACGCCGCAACGTGTATATTCGTTCCAGCGCACTGTCTGATGAAGAGCTCAGAAGCCTGGTCAAGGAACTGGAAGAAAGGTTCGTGGTGCTCTACACATCCAAGGATCTGCTGGAAGAAGTTGAAAAACGAAGAGTGCGGATACCGTGACGCATGGCGGCTACATGTCGAATTTGAAGAATTGGCCCGGTTCTGTGATGGAGCCGGGTTTTTTTGTGTATTCGGTGGGCACAGTGCCTTCCTTGAAGCATTCAAAGATGGTCTGCTTTGATTCCGGTATTGCCAACAATCCGCTTTCTGCGTCTATCTTGGCAAAGACCACGCCTTCGGGTACCTTGAAGACGCGGATTGGTTTGTCCTTGAGGACTGTCTGCATAAATTCGAGCCAGATCGGGCTGGCAGCCCTTGACCCTGTTTCGTCCTTGCCGAGCGATGCTTCTTCGTCAAATCCAACCCACACCCCTGTGACATAGCGCGGGGTGTAGCCCACAAACCAGGCGTCATACAGATTGTTGGTCGTGCCCGTCTTTCCTGCCACTGGCCGCTTAAGGGCCCTGACACGCCAGCCTGTTCCGCTCTGAACAACGCCCTGGAGCAAGTTGGTGACAATATAGGCCGTGCTCTTTTCAACGACTTTCTCGCTTTGAGGGTGATTCTCCTCAAGCACGTTTCCGTCTCGATCAAGTATCTTGGTCACAAAACACGGCTTCACGCGGTACCCCTGGTTGTTGAAAACCGAATATGCACGCGCAAGTTCAAGCAGTGACACCCCTGAAGAGCCCAGCGCAATGGACAGATCGCGATTCAGATGGGATTCAATGCCCAATTTCTTGGCATAATCCATGATATAATCGATGCCGATGTCCCTGAGTATCTTGACTGTGACCACGTTGCGAGACAGGGCAAGGGCTGTTCTGAGAAGGGTTGGCCCGTAAAACTTTTCCTCATAATTCCTGGGCTTCCACGTGAACTCTCTTTCCGTGTCTTTAAACACTATGGGAGAGTCTATTATGATGGTTGCGGGGGTGTAGCCCTTGTCTATGGCGGCAGCGTAAATAATCGGTTTGAAGGCAGAGCCCGGCTGGCGCCTGGACTGTATGGCCCTGTTGAACTGGCTGACCCTGAAATCTCGACCCCCAATTACGGCCTTCACATGGCCGGTTTCCGTTTCCATGCAAAGTAGGGCCGCTTCCACCGCAGGGGTCTGTTCCAGGGCAAGATCCCACATTTGAGTCTCCTCATCCCTTGCCTTTGCGCGGACCAGTATAACATCACCCACACTAAAAACATGGCTGACTTTCCTCACCCTGGCATTATAGTACGCAACTTCGGTGTCGGGGGGGCGAGCCCACCTCATGTCGTCAAGATGAAGTCGCCCGTGTTCATGGCCAATGCGCACAGTGGCCGCATCCTCCTCATCACTGACCGCAACCACGACTGCCTTGACAACACTTTCCGGTTCCAGTGGCTGTTCCTCAAGGGTCTCTTGAACCTCCTGGGAAAAGGCCTCAACCGCCTCCGGCTCCAAGTGCTGGAGAGGCCCGCGATATCCCTGCCTTTTGTCCAGGGCTCCCAGGCCATTCCTAATGGCAGCTCGTGCAATCTTTTGCATCTCGATATTGACACTCGTGTAGATCTTTAGACCTTCTTCATAAAGTATGTCCTTGCCAAATTCCTGCTCCGCATACTGACGAACGTATTCGGTAAAGTAGGGGACTTGCTCAATGTACCAGTTGCGTCTGCGCTTGATTTCCAGCTCTATGTTGATAGCCTCGGTTGCCTCAAGGTTGGTGATATTTCCCTCCGTAATCATGCGGTTCAGAACATAGATTTGGCGTTGCTTTGCCTGTTCGGGATGCATGAAGGGGGAATAGCGGCTGGGGGCCTGAGGCAGTCCGGCCAGCAAGGCACATTCGGCCAGATTGAGATCGGAAATCGACTTTCCAAAGTAGTTTTCCGCTGCTGCTCCGACCCCGTAGGCGCCGTGCCCAAGGTAAATCTGGTTCAGGTACAGGAACAGAATCTCTTCCTTGCTAAAGCTCCTGTCTATGCGGTAGGCAAGGATGGCCTCTTTTCCTTTGCGGGAATAGCTTTTCTCTGAGGACAAAAAGAAAGACTTGGCAACCTGCTGGGTGATGGTACTGCCCCCTTGTATAATGGTGCCTGCTTCAATGTTTTTCAGAAATGCGCGGGCAATACTGACAAGGTCGATACCCTCGTGCCTGTAAAATCGGGCGTCTTCGGCGGCAACAAAGGCATCTTTGAGCATCTTGGGCATCTGCGAAAGAGGCACGACGACCCTTCGTTGCCTGAAAAATTCGGCGATCTTTCGGTTGTCGTCTGAGTAGACTGTAGTGATGATCGAGGGACGGTAGTCCTTTAGAGAAGATATTTTGGGAAGATCCTTGGTGAAGTAAAAGTACAGTCCACCGGCAAAAAGCCCCAGTGCGACAGAAGCAATGGCAAGCGTGGCATAGAAAACATACAAAAGCCTGCGCAAAAGGCCATTTTTGGCCCGTTTGGACCTTATCTCTTTAGTGCTGGGGTTTTTCGAATGACGGGCCATTAAACCTTTGAAGTGCAAGTTCAAGAAAAGCCAGGGTTTGTTGCCTTCAATTTAATCTTCTAGCACGAAATGTGCCCAACTGGCAAGCCCCCGTGTTGAAATTGACGAGAAATCGCCCGAGAAATTGCCTTGACACTGATTGGGTGTTTCGGGTAAATATATACGTTTATGATTGCACTTGATTTTAAAAAATGCGGCGGGTTGGTCCCCGCGATTGTGCAGGATTTTGCATCCGGCGAGGTCCTGATGCTCGCATTCATGAACGAGCCCGCCTGGCAAGAAACTCTGAAGACCGGAACGGCCACGTATTGGAGCAGGACACGTCAGGAGCTTTGGGTCAAGGGCAAGACGTCGGGACATGTTCAGTGGGTAAAAGAGATTCTCATTGACTGCGATGACGACACAGTGCTGTTGAAGGTTGAGCAAAAGGGCGGGGCCGCATGTCATACGGGATACAGGAGCTGTTTTTTCAAGAAGGTCGAGGGGGGATCGGTTCACGTTGTCGGTGAGAAGGTCTTTGATCCTGAGGAGGTTTACAAGTAAAGTGAAAGAGAAACTAAAAATCGGCATCCCCAAAGGGAGTCTCCAGGATGCCACCATTGCATTGTTTAAGCGCGCTGGATGGAAGATTGACATGAACGGGCGGAGCTATTTTCCCGAGATCGACGATGAGACTATTGAATGTGCCATCTGTCGTGCCCAGGAGATGTCGCGGTACGTTGAAAGCGGAACCCTTGACGCAGGCCTCACGGGCAAAGACTGGATAATGGAAAACGAATCAGACGTTCAGGTTGTTGAAGACCTGGTCTATTCAAAGGTCAGCCAGAGACCAGCCCGATGGGTTTTGGCAGTGCGGCATGATTCCGGCATTGAAACATTGGAAGACCTGGCGGGCAAACACATTTCCACTGAGTTGGTTAACTTTACCAGGAAGTACTTTGACGAACGTGGCATTGACGTAGAAGTGGAATTCTCATGGGGGGCCACTGAGGCCAAGGTGGTCTCTGGTTTGGCTCACGCCATAGTTGAGGTGACTGAAACCGGCAGTACCATTGACGCCCACGGCCTCAAGATCATCCACGAGTTGCTCAAGACCAATACCCAGTTGATTGCAAATCATGCTGCATGGGCCGATCCGGGCAAGCGTGAAAAGATTGAGCAGATCGGACTTCTTCTAAAGGGTGCCCTGCTGGCAGAAAAAATGGTGGGGCTGAAGATGAATGTGCCAAAGACCAAGCTGGAGGAAATTGTAAAAACCCTTCCCAGCCTGAACGCCCCCACTGTGTCTCCTCTGTATCAGTCCGACTGGTTTGCCGTTGAAACAGTCGTGGCCTCCTCAGTGGTGCGTGATCTGATCCCGGAATTGCTGAAAAACGGGGCCGAGGGCATTATTGAATACCCGCTGAACAAGTTGATATGACAAAAGAATTGAGTGATTGAGGATGCCTGATTCCCGATCCCTGATGCCAGATGCGCAATATTGTATGTGCTGTTGACCCATCAGTAGGTTGCATGATCTCAAAACGTACGCAGGAAATAAAGCCCTTCATCGTCATGGATGTGCTGGAAAAGGCCCACAGCATGGAGCGGGCAGGCATCGACGTGATCCATCTGGAGGTGGGGGAGCCAGACTTTGACACCCCTTCATGTGTGAAAGAGGCCGCTATCAAGGCACTGGAAGGCGGACACACTCACTACACGCACAGCCTGGGGTTGGTGGAGCTTCGCGAGGCCATATGTGCCCATTACGAGCGGCGTTATGGTGTGAATGTGGAGCCGGATCAGATTGTGGTCACTTCAGGGACATCGCCTGCCATGTTCATGGTCTTTTCTGCCCTTCTTGAACCTGGAGACAGGGTCATCATCTCTGATCCTCATTATGCGTGCTATCCCAACTTTGTTCGCTTTGCCGGGGGCGAGCCTGTTACCATTCCCGTTTACGAGGCAGAGGGTTTTCAGTACCGGCCCGAAGCAATAAAGGAAGAGATTGACGCGAAAACCAAGGCAATTTTTATCAACTCACCGTCCAATCCCACCGGGAACCTGCTTTCCAATGAGCGCATGGAGGCCATCTCAAAGCTGGGGCCCTATGTTATTTCTGATGAGATATACCATGGCCTGGTTTACGAGGGCGAGGAGCACTGCATTCTGGAATACACGGACAAGGCCTTTGTGCTCAACGGGTTTTCCAAGGCTTACGCCATGACCGGCTGGCGACTGGGCTATCTGATAGCGCCAAAGCCCTTTATGCGGGCCTTGCAAAAGGTGCATCAAAACTTCTTCATATCCGCCAATGCCATGGTCCAGTGGGCAGGCATCGCTGCCTTGGAGGAGGCTGAAGAAGATGTGGCGCGGATGAGGGCCATTTATGATGAGCGTCGCCGGTTCATGATCAAACGGCTCAAAGATATAGGGTTCGGCATCACAGTGGAACCCACCGGGGCATTCTATGTGCTGGCAAATGCCCGGAGCTTTTCAACCGACTCTTACAAGCTGGCCTTTGATATCCTTGAAAATGCCCACGTGGGGGTCACCCCGGGGGTGGATTTTGGGGCGAATGCAGAAGGGTATCTGCGCTTTTCCTATGCCAGCGCCATGGAAAACATTCAAAGGGCAATGGACAGAATTGAAAGGTACGTGAAAGAGTTAAGTGTCTGATGAATATCAAATCCGCCGCTTTTGTTGCAAGTGCTGTAAAGCCCTCCCAGTATCCTTCTCCTGGCAAGGGCGAGATCGCCTTTGCGGGTCGTTCCAATGTGGGCAAGTCTTCCCTGATCAACACGCTGCTGGGCCGCAAGAACCTGGTAAAGACCAGTTCGACTCCCGGGCGTACCCAGACCATCAACTTTTTTTTAATCAATGACAGCCTCTATTTCGTAGACCTGCCCGGCTATGGCTATGCCAAGGCCCCCGTGCAGGTTCGAAAAAAGTGGGGGCCCATGGTGGAAAGGTACATAGAGACTCGCGAAGGCCTTTGCGCAGTCGTTGTTATTCTGGATATCCGCAGGACCCCAAACCAGCAAGACCACGACCTTGTGGCCTGGCTGGCTTATTACAACATCCCGCAGGTCGTGGTTCTCACCAAGGCAGACAAGCTAAAAAGAAACAAACAGGTCCGACAGCGCACCCTGATTGCAGAAGATCTGGCCATTGATCCTCCCTCGTCGCTTATCACGTTTTCTGCTTCCACAGGCCTTGGCAAACGAGTGTTGTGGAAGGCCATTGAAGCGGTGTTGTGAGCATTCAAATAGATGGCAGTTTCGGCGAGGGTGGGGGGCAGATATTGAGAACTGCGCTCGCCCTGGCAGCCATACTAAAGAGGCCGGTCCATATCAAAAACATCAGAGGTGGTCGCAAAAAGCCTGGGCTGAGCCCACAGCACCTTGCAGCGGTGAGGGCCCTGGCACAGATTACCTCAGCACGCGTTGAGGGCGATGAACCCGGGTCCAGGCTCCTTCATTTTGAACCCCGGCAACTCCAGCCCGGAGAATACAGTCTTGACGTGGGCACGGCCGGTTCAACGAGTCTGGTCCTCCAGGCGTTGATTCCGGGGTTGCTTTTTTCTGGGGGTCCGTCTCAGGTGACTGTCACCGGCGGCACGCATGTGGCATGGAGCCCTTGTTTTCACTACCTAAAGCACGTGTTTGGTCCAGCCGTTCGCGATATGGGCGCAGATGCCCGCTTTGAAATCGAGCGCTGGGGCTGGTATCCAAAGGGCGGAGGAAAAGTTGGCGTCTCGATATCACCAGTGGAAAGACTGGCTGCCCTGGACAGGACCCTACGGGGCGGACTTCAGGATATCCGAGTTCTTTCGGCTGTGTCAAACCTTCCGACAAGTATAGGAAAGAGGCAGCAAGATCAGGCCCTTAAGCGTCTTGCCAAAAAGGGGCACAATGTGGGGCAAGTGCAGCTGGTAGAAGCCCCCTCTTTGAGTGCAGGAACGGCTGTGTTCATAGTGGCAGAGTTTGAGAACGCAGTGGCCGGCTTCACATCCCTCGGAAAGAGAGGCAAGCCTGCTGAGAGAGTGGCAGACGAGGCCTGTTCCTCTTTTTTCAAATTCATGGCGGCCGAGGCTGGTGTTGATGATCACCTGGCTGACCAGCTAGTTCTCTACATGGCCCTTGCAGAAGGAAGTTCCTCATTTGTTGCAGAATCCATAACAGAGCACTTGCTGACAAACATCTGGGTGATTGAGCAGTTCCTGCCGGTCACGTTCAACGTGGACAAAAAAACCAGGAATGTGAGCGTTCAAGGCGTTGGGTTTCGGCCTTCGCGTGTGAAAGATAGAAATTGACATGAAGTGGGAGAACTGCTAATAGAATTGTAGTTTTCGTCTCAAGAGATGGAATCCGGGCCGTTAGCTCAACTAGGCAGAGCAGCTGACTCTTAATCAGGAGGTTACTGGTTCGATTCCAGTACGGCCCACCATCAAGATCATCTCCTTGTTTTTGGATTTTCCTCAGCACTCTTTTCTATTTGCTGCCCTTCCCCTTTTTGCTCTTCGTGCTCTTGTTGACCTTGATTGTTCCATTATTGTGCTTATTTTGACGCAGCGGTCGAGGGACACGCACACCTTCCTCTCAACGACAGGGCGCCACGCCACCCTGGAAAGCCCCCTCGGCCTCAAATATTGCTGCCCGATTCATGCCCTTCAGCTTCCTCCCTGTCTGCCGATAAGAATAACATGGCTAGCATGATTTCCATAGTGGTTGCGGTACTCGTTGGGGCCTTGGTCGCGCTGGCTGTGGAGTGGCTGATTGCAAAAACCCAAAACAAGTAGCCTCTGTTACGCGCCGGCCACACCCCTTCAGTTGGTCCCCTGTCTGTCGATAAGAAGACCAACCAGGAGTAATGGTCTTGTAGAAAGTCCGAATTAGACGGCAAAGCAAAAAGCTCCAAGTTCAAGGCGCGCAAATCCTGAGGGATGAGGCATAAACAAAAGGCTCAAGGCGTAAGGCCAAAGGCAAACGGCCAGAGAACCCAACTCCAATTTCCCTAAGCCTTGTGCCCTGCGCCCTACGCCACATTCGTCCGCCGCAGTGATTCACCCTGTTAAATCGGCTTCGCCGTCTCGCGTAGCGAGAATTTAACAGGGCGGGGATGCGGCGCAACACAGAAATTGGACTTTTTGCGAAGCCGTCAACAGTTATTGAACAGGAAAGGTTACCACGATGACAGACAGAACTTTTTGGAATACACCGGACGTACCAGGCGAGGAACCAAGACGACTCGCGCTGTTTTCGTCCATCGTTCGTTCGGTCGTGGAAAAATACGGGGGAGGTTTAGAGCTTGACCTCGTATCGCATACGGTGGTTCTGGACATTCCGAGCATCAACACGGCTGCCTGCATCGAAGAACTGCAAGACGTTCTCCGCCCCATAAAGGGGTAAATCCCCGCTCCCCTTACCCCATCGTTGCATAAACAGCATGGCTAAATGTCCTCAAAAGCAATAACAGTTTTTCTTTGCGATCTTCTTGAGCGATTTTCTGGAATTCACTACGAGTGACATCCAGAAGACTAGAAAAATAGCCATGTTGTTTACCCGATGGGAAAGCCGATGATACCACATCTCCCCGTTTTGATCGGATCTGACGGCCTGCGTTGCCAAGGGGTGCCTTCATCCCTGACAGGGGTCGGGCGTGTTCCTGCAACCACAGTAGGCCGATGATTAGCAGCCTACTGTGGGCCTTATTTTTTGTGGCCTTGTCTGCCCGCGCGCCGCTAGGGGGGGTAAAAGGGGTTTCCAGATGGGTACTAACTATCTTCGCTTTTTGAATTTCCGTTTGACACATCCAGCCAATCGTATTAATCTGGTTAACACTATTAACGTTCGCGGTTAAGGAAAAACGTACCAGAAGATTGTGGAACTCATCGGTGTCAGAGTCAGCAAAGAGTTGAAGGAGCGGCTTGAGGCGTTGGCCGAGGAAGATGATCGACCATTGAGTCAGTTTTGTCGCCGGATTTTGCAGGAACACGTTCGCCAGATTGATGACCACGAGAACGACTCCGCTAAAGAGTAGCTGCACGCAGATTTGAGGATGGCTGGATGGACTGTGTGACGGCGATTTTTTCATGGAAAACCACACTTGACTTTTTATGACCCCACAATTATATTTCTTGGGTGAGGGGGGGCTGGGCCCCCAGTATTTTGCCTGACAAGGGACTTAGGAACGGCTAACCGGAATAGGGGATGTCACTTTTGTCTTTGAGCCTTCGGCCTTCTATCAGCAGATTGTTGGAATGCTCGTCAATACTACCAAAGAGTCTTCCGTGCGTTTCCCGGCGGATTATTATCACAAGGATTTGGCCGACCATCAATTTTGACGGCTTCGCAAAAAGTCCAATTTTTGTGTTGCGCTGCATCCTTCGTCACTGCGGAGTACAGTAACTAGGCCTCATTCCTCAGTATTTGCGCGCTTTGAACTTGGAGCTTTTTGCTTTGCCGTCTAATTCGGATTTTTTACGAGACCATCAATTTTCTACCGGAAAAATCAAGAGATTCCTGACCGAGCCACCAACCACCTAAAAACAAGGAGATTCACAATGCCGTTAATTCCAATGGTTATTGAGCAGAGCAGCAGGGGGGAACGAGCCTATGACATCTATTCCAGGCTCTTGAAAGACCGGATAATTTTCCTCGGCACACCCCTGACCGACGAAGTTGCCAATGTCTTAATCGCGCAGTTTTTGTTCCTGGAATCAGAGGACCCGGATAAAGACATTAATTTGTATGTCAACTCGCCCGGAGGCCTGGTGACGGCCGGGCTGGCAATCTATGATACCATGCGCTACATCAAGCCGGATATTTGCACCCTGTGCATGGGTCAGGCGGCCAGCATGGGGGCCGTGCTCTTGGCCGCAGGAACCGGGGGGAAACGTTACGCCCTTCCTCATGCCAGGATCCTTATCCACCAGCCAATGGGCTCTTTTCAGGGCCAGGCTTCAGACGTTGCCATCCAGGCCAAGGAGATCCTTAGAATGCGCGAGTCTTTGAACGAGATCCTTGCCACGCACACCCAACGAGACATGGAGACGATCCAAAAGGATACGGACAGAGATTTTTTTATGGGGGGCCAGGAGGCCAAAGACTATGGCATCGTGGACCACGTGATTACTCAGCGGGAGACAGAGTCTGGGCCAAAAGGTAAGGGCAAGAGCAAGGGAAAGTGAGGGCAGTTGGCAAAAGCCGTCAGTTTTGTTTGCGGGGAGACAATAATCGGTTTGATTTTTGCATTGCGTTTTTGCACAGATTTTCTATAATAGAACGACAAACGCTATTGTGACTTGCACGAGTTAAGCCTATGACACAGGTGAGACCTTTGAAAAATGTTCAATTTTGTTCAAGGCCAAGGCAGGCGAAAATTTGAACCACAGGAATACATTGGGTATTTCGAGGATTAGAATTTGAGCCTAACGCTGGCATTGGGAAAAAGGGGGCGTTTTTCAAAGGTCTCACACGTAACCGAGATTCTGGGAGGAGCCCATGGCCAAACGAAGAGGCGGTAGCGGAAATGGTCTCAGGTGTTCGTTTTGTGGCAAGAGCCAGGACGAAGTCAAGAAATTGATTGCCGGCCCGGCCGTCTATATCTGCGACGAATGTATTGAGCTGTGTAACGAAATCATTGAGGAAGAGTATGAAAAAGAGGTTCAGACCCGCAAGAAGGGTGAGTTTTACACGCCTGCCACTGTCAAAGAGAGCCTCGATGAGTACGTGATTGAGCAGGAACGGGCGAAAAAAATATTGTCGGTCGCCGTTTACAACCATTACAAGCGACTTGAGACCTCGATCAACAGCGGCGAGGTAGAGCTCCAAAAGAGCAATGTGCTCCTGATAGGGCCCACAGGCTGCGGCAAGACTCTGTTGGCCCAGACGCTGGCCAAGTTCCTGGATGTCCCATTTACCATTGCGGATGCGACTTCCCTGACAGAAGCCGGTTATGTGGGCGAAGACGTGGAAAACATCATTCTGTCACTTTTGCAGAATGCGGATTACGATCTGGAAAGGACCTCTAAAGGCATTGTTTACATTGATGAAATCGACAAGATTGCCCGCAGAGGAGACAATCCTTCCATCACGCGGGATGTGTCCGGCGAGGGTGTGCAACAGGCCCTGTTGAAGATCATAGAGGGCACAACCGCCAGTGTTCCCCCCAAAGGGGGCCGAAAGCACCCGCAGCAGGACTTTGTAAAGGTGGACACATCCAACATCCTTTTCATTTGCGGCGGCACCTTCAACGGACTGGACGAGCTCATACAAAGCAGGCTGGGCAGAAAGGTCATGGGTTTCGGGGCTGATATTAAGAGCAAAAAACAGAGAAATATCGGCGAGATACTCAAGCTGGTTCAGCCTGAAGACCTTCTGAAGTTTGGCTTGATTCCGGAGTTTGTCGGGCGACTTCCCGTGATCGCGACCCTGGATGAGCTGGACGAGGCATCCCTTGTCAAGATACTGACAGAGCCGAAAAACGCATTGGCCAAACAATTCCGCAAGCTCCTGGAGTTTGAGGATGTGGCGCTTCGTTTTACGGACAGCGCCTTAAAGGCCATTGCCCGGAAGTCTTTGGAGCGAAAATCAGGTGCCCGAGGCTTGAGGGCCATCATGGAAGAGGCCATGCTTGAGATCATGTACGATATTCCATCCATGAACGGGGTGAAGGAGTGCGTTATCAACAAGGAGGTTATTTCCAGTGGGGAGAAGCCGATTCTGCTTTTTGAGCAATCTCAAGAGCAAGCTCAGTCTCAGTAGGCCTGAGACTGAGCCTGGGGACAGTGCTACTCATGGGAACTAAGCTGTCAAGAGACGGAGACTGCAAGAGATATGATTTCAATTTCTTGCAAAAACAAGAAGATGTGCTATTATGTTTAATATATCGAAATGGAAAAAAGCTATGACTGATTCAGAAGATAAAATAGTGATGTTGCCGCTGCTGCCGCTCAGGGATGTAGTTATCTTTCCTCACATGGTGGTTCCCCTTTTTGTGGGAAGGACCAAGTCGGTCAATGCCCTGTCCAACGCCATGAACATGGACAAAAGGGTCTTCTTGGCTACCCAGAGGAGTGCCGCAGTGGACAGCCCGGTTGAAAAAGACCTTTACAATATGGGCACTATCGGCACGGTGCTTCAACTGCTTCGGCTGCCGGACGGAACGGTCAAGGCCCTTGTTGAGGGAAAGGGGCGTGGCCGCATTACAAGGTTTGTCACCGAGGAGAATCATTATTCCGTGGAGATAGAACCGGTTGCTGATCCGGAGGTTTCGATTGTTGAAAGCGAGGCCATGGTCCGGACCGTTGTGGAGGCCTTTGAGCAATACGCCAAGATCAACAAGAATATTTCAAAAGATGTCATCGGCAACGTATCTTCCTTAAAGGACGTGTCGCAGCTGTCCGACACGGTTGCGGCTCACTTTAACTTCAAGATTCAGGACAAGCAACAACTGCTGGAGACCATTTCCCCGGTTGAGCGCATGACCCAGTTGTTCCGCTTGATGCAGACGGAAATTGAGATCTACAAGATGGAGCAGCGGATAAAGGGCAGGGTCAAGAAGCAGATGGAAAAGACCCAGCGGGACTATTATCTGAACGAACAGATCCGGGCCATGCAGAAGGAGATGGGGGGCAAGGATGACCACAAGGGCGAACTGGATGAGCTTGAAAGCCGCATGAAGCGCAAGCGCATGCCCAAGGAGCCTGGGACCAAGGTCCGCCAGGAATTCAAGAAACTCAAGCTCATGGCTCCCATGTCCGCAGAAGGTACCGTTGTCCGCAATTACATCGAATGGCTCATCAGCTTGCCATGGTTTGAGCGCAGCAAGCTCCGCATGGATATAGACACGGCAGAGGCCATACTGGAAGAGGATCACTATGGGCTGGAAAAACCAAAAGAACGGATCCTGGAATACCTGGCAGTGCAGAAGCTGGTCAAAAAGATACGGGGTCCCATCCTGTGTCTTGTGGGGCCTCCTGGTGTGGGCAAGACGTCTTTGGCAAAATCCGTGGCGCGGGCAACAGGCAGACAGTACACTCGCCTGTCTTTGGGTGGCGTGAGAGATGAGGCCGAGATTCGGGGTCACCGACGCACCTATATTGGGGCGCTTCCGGGAAAGATCATCCAGTCCCTCAAGAAGGCCAAGGTGAAAAACCCTGTTTTCTGCCTGGATGAAGTGGACAAGATGAGCATGGACTTTCGAGGCGACCCCTCGGCTGCATTACTGGAGGTGCTTGACCCCGAGCAGAACTTTGCGTTTAACGATCACTATCTTGATGTGGACTATGATCTTTCCGAGATTCTTTTTATTACAACAGCCAACAGCCTGCACGGCATCCCCCTGCCTTTGCAGGACAGGATGGAGATCATCCGGCTGTCCGGATACACAGAGTACGAGAAGCTAAAGATTGCCGTAGGCTTTCTTGTGCCCAAGCAGACAGAGATGAACGGGTTGTCCGGAGAAAAGACAAAGCTTACCAACAACGCCCTTATGGCGATCATCCGTCGATACACGCGTGAGGCAGGCGTGCGGAATCTGGAGCGGGAAATTGCCTCCATTTGCAGGAAGGTGGCTCGAAAGATCACAAAAGAGAACGTAGAGAAGTCCGTAAAGGTGACAGGCCAATCCATAGCCAAATACCTTGGGGTGCCTCGATTCAGGTACGGGCAAGTTGAAGAAAAAGACGAGATCGGCCTGGCAACCGGCATGGCCTGGACACAGGTTGGAGGCGAACTCCTTGCCATTGAGACAATCATCATGCCGGGCAGGGGAAAACTCACCGTGACAGGAAAGCTGGGAGAGGTCATGCAGGAGTCTGCCCAGGCCGCTGTGAGTTATGTTCGATCCAGGGCACGACAGCTGGGTCTTGACAAACAGTTTTATCGGAAGATCGACATCCATGTCCATGTGCCTGAAGGGGCCACACCAAAAGACGGGCCATCTGCGGGCATTACCATGGCAACGGCCATTACCTCTGCGCTGGTCAAAAAACCCGTGCATCGGGGTTTGGCAATGACCGGAGAAATCACCTTGCGGGGCAGGATTTTGCCCATTGGGGGACTTAAAGAAAAGCTACTGGCCGCACACCGCGGCGGGATGACTCAGATTATTATTCCCGAAGAAAACAAGAAAGATTTGAAAGAGATTCCAAAAAAGATCCTAAAGCAATTTGACCTAGTTACAGCAGACCACATGGATGAGGTGCTTACGCGTGCCATCATCCTTCCGCCTGGGGAGAAGTTGTTTTGTGAGCCAGAGGAAATTATCGCGCCAGAGATGATTCCCAAGCAGGAAGAAGTGGCAAAGCCCCTACAGATAAACTAGGAGACTGTCCGAGAAGGGCTATTTTTCGCAATCTCTTCGTCAGGCTCAGATTCCAGTCCTCAAAATACCCAATGTATTCCTGCGGTTAAAATCTTCGCCTTCCTTGACCTTTCAAAAATGTCTCATTCTCGAACAGCCTCCTGGTTTCCATCCAGAAACGGCATCTTTCGCCCCGCTACTGTTCACTTCAAGAAGATTCCAGTAGTCTCTGAATGTCGAATATCGAACAAGGAATGTCGAACCGCAGAAGTTTACCAAGGATTTTCATTACTTCGATATTCTGCGGTTCGAGAAAATTCGCCTGAGTCAACAGCATTAACACCCACCCACCGGCTTCAAGTGGGAGGGCAGGGAAGGGGTGGTTTTCGCCTGTAGAACGACATTCAGGAATCGTCCCACCAATTGCCATTTCATTTTCCTTGACACGGACATGCTCACCCGCTATTTTGAGGACCGTGGAGCGGGTGAATCGCATTCGCTTGCCGATTCACGAATAACGATTCTGCGGGCGGGTAGCTCAGCTGGGAGAGCATCGGCCTTACAAGCCGGGGGTCACAGGTTCAAGCCCTGTTCCGCCTACCACATCTCACTTTCCCGGGGGCGTAGTTCAGTTTTGGTTAGAACGCCGGCCTGTCAAGCCGGAGGTCGCGAGTTCGAGTCTCGTCGTCCCCGCCAGAAAATAATCAGGGACTTGGAATACCTGCCCGAGTCCCTTTTTTCATGGGCCAAGAAAAAGGGGACCCCACCTGGGCGTTACTACCTCTGCTGTTTCAAAGGCGATTAGCAGGCCTGAACGAAGCCCCGCCGTGGCGGGGGACAAGCAGGGGGTGAGTATCAGGTATGACGGGCGCAAAAAACGGCCAACGGGTTAGAGTGGGAGCTGACATCTCGAGGTCTCCTACAAGGGCGAAGAGCCCGTAAAGCTAAAACCGCTCATCTCACCCGGCAAAACGCATGGCCCCTCAAGTCGGGTCAAACTGAGATGCAAAAACGTGAAGTTATTCTTGCGCAAGCCCTAAACCCTTGGTTGTGTGACAGGTGAAACAGCCTTTGTTTTCCCACCCCACGCCAGCGCCACCTGCAGTCATCTCCTCATACGGCCACCTGAGCATATCAGGGTAAGGACTTCCGTGCGGCCTGTGGCAGGAAAGGCACATGACCATGTCTGTACCAGGGACCACGTCAGTCCTTGGACCACCGGAAACATCCGGCCGGGCTACAGGCGTCAGGGGGTCGTAAGCGACATAGCCGGCATACTCACCCGAATCCGGCAGCTTCGCATCTGATGGGTGCCGTATCCATTTCCCGTCGCTCTGTTGCTCATCGTGAAACCTGCCGTGGCAGCCGGTGCAAAAGGCGGTGGTTGTGCGGCCGAGAGCAAAGCCATACCCGTCACCGCTGGAATCATCCCCAAGATACTCGTTGTGGTCAACAGTGCCTATGGGAAGATCCGGGTGGCCTGCCTCCCAATCGTCATCCTCGTAGCCCTCCACACCTGCATCGATAAAGTCATGGCCTGACAGGAAACGATACCACCCCTGCTCCGCAGAGTTCACATAACCCCCCTCAAGGTTGACACTGTCTTCGGCATGGTGGTTGACGTCCAGGTGGCATCCCTCACACCCGTATTTGCCGTTGAGGACGCCAAAGCCGCTATATGGTTGACTCAGGTTCTCGTGACAAGATGTCCCGCATATTGAGGCAATACCCACGTCCCCGGGTGCCCCATCAATCAAGGCCTCATCGTCTTCGTCCAAAAACACATTGTGCCCCTTGCTGTCATCAGCCTCTCCGTCTTCCCTAACCCACCAGAAATTACCGCCAGCCAAGTATTGTGGCGGTGGATCCCCCCCAGTATAGTTGACGACCGGGACCGTGGATTCGCCCAGCACGTAGTGTGTTGGCGAATCCACGCTGGAATGGCACCCCAGGCACGTGTCCACGACTAATTCGCTATAAAGGGCCTCGGAAGAAGCGCTTACCCCCTCCTCGCTGGTGTGCATGGTGTGGCAATTTTCACAGTCGCCAACCACCTTGGCCCACCCAAGGTCATGCGTGCCAATTAGAAACATCAATGGAATGAGAACGGAGAATATGGCAGCGGAAGCCCTGACTAAGACCCTGGGCATCTTATTGTAAGTTCCTTACGCATCAACGTGTTGAGCTGCAAAAAATGAGTGCCTGGATAGCTACCGTCCAATGCGTCATTTCACGCGTCGTGGTTACCCGCGGCACAGCCGCCTGTTTGACAAGAAAACACGGGGGACAAGAACCAACAGCCTTGTCCCCCAACATGACAAAAAAGATATTGCAGAAAACTCAGTTATGGAAAGCATTCGCCTGCTCTCCATAATCACCCAACGCATAGACTATCTCTGGAGATCATGGCATCCTAGGCAACCATGTGTGACCTCTGTCGTCTGGCCAGCTAACATCTCACCGTATGGCCATCTGAGAAGATCAGCATTTCCGGTGCCGTGTGCGCGGTGACATGAAAGACAGGTTACCCTCCGTTCGGTGCCGGGAGCGCCGGCGGCAAAATCATATCCAACCGGATTATCCTTGTAATCATCTGCGTCCAGAGTATAGCTCTCATCCCCAATAACCCAGGCACCAGGGATATCAAAATCTGTTGGGTGCCTCTCCCATGGACCCTCACCCTGATTTGGACCTTCAGTATCATCGTTGCCGTGGAAATCTCCATGGCACTTCCCGCACAACTGACTAATGCTGTAATCATCGGCTCCCGCACTGTACGTGTTGACTTCAACGGTGGTGCCATTTAAGATGAGGTCCTCCTCGTAATCAGCTGCACCAAGACCGGCCACTGCATTGCCACCGACATAGAGCATGCGATAGGTTGCCAAGGTGTCATGATGGCCGCCAGCTATGGCATCCATGTCATCCAGGTCTGTCTCGTTGCCGTGGCAACCGTTGGTTCCTCCACAGCCCAAACCGTCGTCACTCCCCGTATACCAGGTCGTTTCGGCAGTATCAAATCCGGCAGGATCAGATTTAGACCCGATGTCGTGTTGTGAGCTACTGTTATTGTCGTTTATGTCCCATGGGTCGGTGAAAAACCCCCCTGCCAAACACCTGTCATCAGAAAAAGCAGTTCCCGTAGTTTGCACATACGGTGTTGCGTCCGGAAAAGGGTCAGAACCCGTATGGCAGCCTATGCAGTCGTTTATCAACAGCGTTGCATAAGGTCCGTCGTCGCCCCAGGTACCCAGCGGCACTCCACCCTGGCTGTAGTGCATGGTGTGGCAATTGTCACACTGACCAGATACGGCAGCCGTGACCGGAGATGACAAGCCAGCAACAAGCGCTGCGGCTCCCAGCAAAATGGTTAAACTTAAGATAATCCTTTTCATAACACATCCCTCCTCTCTAATATTTCCAAAAACCGTCAATTGGTTGAAAACACCTGTGGTTCGTGGTCAGTTGCACGTATATTTTCAAACATTCAGGCTGCCTGTGGGATCGCCCA
>SDBT01002489.1_pt1 | contig 32467 bp, 44 predicted proteins | sample 2277101 | NCBI WGS metagenome assembly SDBT01 (sample SAMN10404973, study PRJNA504765) | marine sediment metagenome | isolation source: marine sediment core GS10_PC15, 103 cmbsf | place: Arctic Ocean: Southern Knipovich Ridge | collected 2010 | reverse complement strand
GGATGCTGGGGACGCAATGGGGCTATCAAGCTCCACCAAGCCAGCAGGGTCAACCCGGTCAACCCGGCCAGCCGCCCTGGATGCTGGGGACGCAATGGGGCTATCAAGCTCCACCAAGCCAGCTTGGCCAACCTGGCCTCAACCCGGGCGTGCCGCAATCGAGTCCGTTCACTGGCGTGCCTTTCCAGTCAGGTATGGCGGATTTTCAACGCAGCTTGGGTGGCTATTATGCCCAGCAAGCCCAGCAAGCCCAGGCCCCAGCAGCCGCGCCACCCCAGGCCCAGGCCCCGCAGGCGATGCAGTCGCTTCCGGTGCAACCGATCCAGCAGGGCCAGCAGGGGATGCTGCCGTATCCTTACCCGCAGTTCTACAATCAGCAGGTGCCGCAGGGTGACTTCGGCCCCGAGGCGTTCGTGCGGGCCCGCGGCGCCCTCCAGGACCAAGGGCTGATGCAGAGGGCCGGCCAGGGGATGCAAGATGCCGTGGGCCAGATCGGTACCCTGCTGCAAGGCAACGCCAGCCGATTGACCGCCTCACGCCAAGACGAAAACCGCTTCAACCTGACCAAGCGGGCGTTGGACAACCAAAGCCGGCAGATGGAGCTGAACCACGAGGCCCGGATGGCCCAGACCCAGGCGATGTGGGGCGGTGGTGGCCAACAGCCGCCGCCAATGCCCCTCGGCCCGACGGCCACGGCGTTGGGTACGCGCCCCGGGCGGGCGACGCCCCAGGAGATCGCCGCCTTCCAGCAAGGCCCGGCCCAGATGCCCGCCCAAGGCCCGGCCCAGGGACCGGCAGGGGCCGCCGCCGCGTTGATGCCCGCCCCCGGACGGCAGATGTCGCTGCAATCGAATTTCAACATCCCGCAGCCACCCCCCGGGATGGGACAGGCCCAGGACTTCGGCGCGAAGAGGTTCTTCGACGCGTCGATGGCCAACTCGGCCTCCGCAATGGATTTCGAGGGTGGCTTCAGCGGTGGTGACCTGACCGACGCCGAGGGCGGTTCGGCGGGCTCCTTCACCATGCCGACGCCGCCCTGGGCAGGCGGTTCGATGGGCTCGGTCGATCTACCGCCCATGACTCGAGCCGGCCAGATATGGAACCCGCAGTTCGCCGCCGACGCCCAACAGCGGTTGGGACTGCCGGGCGCTCAAACACCGCCGCAGGCCGCGCAGGCCGGCGGGGCCGCCGCAGGTGGACTGTCGAGCCTGTTCGATGACTTCAGCCGCTCGCTGGCCCAAAAGAGCTTTTCCCGGCTGCGGCGCTCGGGCACCCGGGCCGAGGCCGAAAACACGCTCCAGGGCCGGATGTCCGCCTCCCGACTCCGCAATCAGTTGTTCGACCTGATGAGCCGGATGTACGGCTCGAACCTAAACTACGAAGCACAGAACGCGGCGTTGCCCGGACGGATGCTACAGATGCTCGTGTAGAAGGGAGCAACCCATGGTTTTCGGCGCCTCACCACCGGCCCCGGGCGGCCAAATGCGACAGCAGAAGCCCGCACTGAAGGGCTTTCCGAAGATGGCGGGTACGGCCTGGCCGGGGGCCGGTAGGCAGACCACTCCGCAAGGCGCCCCACGCCCGCAGCAGCCCACGCCGGCAGGATATGCGCAACGCCCGCCACAGCCCACCGAGACCACGTATCCCCAACGGCCCGGGTCGCCACCGATCCTGCCGGGCCAGGCTCCGGCCACGGCGCCCGCGCCGGCGGCCAGCGGGGCCATACCGACGATGATGCAGGGCCAGCTCAGCCCGGAGCAGATGGTCTGGTACAACGCGGGTCAGGCCTTTCGCCGTGAGCATCCATCGCGAGAAGTGCCTTGGAACATGCGCCCCCAGCCACAGTACCCGGGAGCGCCCAACCAGGCGATGCAGGACGTCAGCCAAGGAGCCGCTGGCCCCCACACGCCGGCGCAGTGGAGTACCCCGCAGCAGAGTCGTTCGCCGGCCAGCCCGTTACTACCGCCCCTTCCAATCCCACCTGGACGCGAGAATCATCCCAGTCAGTTGCAGCCCAGCTCCCCTGCGGGTTCAGTGGGCTCGGCTACGGCGCCCGTGCCGCCAACCCCGGGCGCCGGGCCCGGTGAGTATCCATTCAGTTCCACCATGACGCAGGTCGGCGTCAATCAGGCGATCGCCGCCGGCCAACAGGCTGCACTGAGTCCTTCGAACTACAGCCTGCCGGGGTTCTCCAGCAGCAGCCCGGCCTTGCTCTCGCATGGGGTCCGCGACTCGGCGATCGCCCTGGCCGGCGGGGCCGCCAACGCCGAGGACGTCCGCTTGGGCGACCGCTCAACCAACGCCGCCTGGCAGATGCAAAACAACCAGCTCGGGGCCACCGACGCCATAAGCCAGGCCGGCTATCAGGGCAACCTGTCAATGGCCAATCAGCAGTACCAAGGTCAGATGGCCAACCAACGCATGACGGGAATGGGCGCCTATAACCAACTCATGGGCAACCAGCTCAACGATGAACTGGGTGATCGGTCTTGGGCCGCGGCGTACGGTCTTCAAGGTCAGCAGGCGCAAGGGCAGGACTGGCTCTCTCAGGCCGGGTACCAGGGCTCGATCGGCGTTGCCAATCAGCAGTACCAGGGCCAAATGGCCAACCAACGCATGGCCGGGATGGGCGCCTACAACCAATTCCAAGGCAACCAGCTCAATGACGAGCTGGGTGATCGGGCTTGGGCTGCGGCGTTCGGCCTCCGGGGCCAACAGGCGCAAGGGCAGGACTGGCTCGCTCAGGCCGGGTACCAGGGCTCGATCGGCGTTGCCAATCAGCAGTACCAGGGCCAGATGGCCCAGCAGCGGATGCAGGCTATTCAGAGCTACACCGCCATGACCGGCCGCCAGCTCAATGACATTATGAGCGACCGCTCGTTTTGGGCCAAGCTGGGATTGACCGCCGGATCGGCGGAGGCCCAAGAGCTGCTGTCTCAGGCCGGCTACCAGGGCAACCTGAATAGGACCAATCAACAGTACCAGAACCAGATGGCCCAGCAGCGGATGCAAGCTATTCAGAGCTACACCGCCATGACCGGCCGCCAGCTCAGCGACATTATGAACGATCGGTCGTTCTGGACGAAGCTGGGGCTTAACGCCCGCTCGCAGGAGGCCCAAGAGCTGGTCGATCAGGCCCGCCAGTCACAGCAGATGAGGCAGCAGCGGCTCTCGGCTCAGACCTGGTGGAATAACTACTACAACCAGGCCCAGCAGCGAAACTATTGATCGGGAGGATCTCTCGTTATGCCCATGCACTCAGGCTTTCAGCCGTTGTTCGCTCCACCGCCCCAACAGCCATGGTTCCCTGGCACGCAGAGGCCCGGTGGGTTCGCGCCGCAGGGCATGAACCTTGAGCCGATGCCCGGTGGGACCACACCGCAGGGCATGGGTAACCCAATGGCGGACTTCGCGAGCATGTTCCTGAGGAATTTTCCTTCGCTCTACGCCCAAGGGGGAGGGGGCATGTTCGGTGGCTTACAGCAAGGGCTGCAAGGCATGATGCCCCAGGGACAACAACCGCCGCAGATGAATCCGGAAAACCCGTTCGCGTTCATAAACGACCCGGACGAGTGGGAACGCCGCCGGCAGGTACGGTCCGGGTTGCAAGAGGTGATGCAAAACCGCCTTACCACTGGCTTCCCCCCATCGCCCGAGACCAACGAGTTGGCCCAGCCCTCGATCGCCGCCGGCAGGCAGGACTTTCTCAATAGTGAAGACGGCATCCGGGCCCAGTTCCAGCTCGAGCTGGCCAAGCGAAACCGGGCGGCACTGACGCCGCGGGAACCAGCCGACTTCAGCCAGCGGTTCGACGAGACGGCCCGCTCAATGATGGACCGCGGCGTCAACCCGATCCCGATGTTCGAACGTATGCCGGAAGGACAGCTCGAGATCCAACGCCGGTTGACCAAAGGATTCTTCGCACGGCAGGCGGCCGAAGAAAACGAACCGATGCCCACGGTCGACCCCGAGCGTTACGCCGCGGCCATGAGCCGGCTGGCCGACCGGGTGGCCGATCGCCAAGAGGGCGGTGCAGTGCCTGGGCAGCAACTGGTTCAGCAGGCCCAGGCGTACCAGCAGGCCCCGGATGACATGGCAAGGCGACGGGCGTTGATCCAGTACGACGTCGCCCAACGGGACGCGAAACGAGTCAACAACGCCCGCCTTCGCGGCCAGGCCCGGCGGGCTCGGCTGGGAGGCGGGGGCGGTGCGTTCTTCACCGATAACCCGATGATGGCCTACGCGATGAACCCTCTGACCAGCAAGGCGGCGCTGGGGATGATGCAGTTGCAACAGCAGGGAATGGCCGGCCGGGATCGTAACGCCCTGGGCTATTACCAGACTGACATGGGGGCGATGGAGGCGATGGCCCGGATGGGACAGACCCGGGAGCTGACCCAAATGCAACTGGGGCCGCAAGTGACCAACGCCGAGACCGCCCGGATGCGGTACGAATCCGACGAAGAGGAAGCCGCGTTCCTACGCAAGGTCCTGGCCGACCCTGAGCTGTATTGGAAATACAAGATCCTGCCCGACCTCCCGTGGGAAATCCAGCAAGATCCCGTAGCCCTAGCCAAGATCAAAGCGGCCCACGTCCCCCAGGCTTCAGTCACCCCCAGTCTTGTCACACCGGAACCATTATCGCACAGACGCAATCCGCCTGCGGTCCAGCTACCCCCGATTCCACCGCGGAGAGGTGTTTCGCCATTACAAAGGGCAACCGATCGAATCATGCCTCTGGAACCGGAGATTCCATTTTGGATGGGCTGACGCCACCTGGATCCTCGGGAATAACCCACAGGCAGTGAGCTAACCCCAAGAGCCACGCGGGAACCAGAACGCCCAGCAGCAGTCCGGTTAGATAGGACACCGACTCGCGGTGATATATTTCCCAAAAGATTTCCTGACCAGAGGTAGGAGTCTGTAGAGCACTCCAGTAACAGAGCCCCGTGTGCAAGATCAGTGACGTGATGACCGACCAGGTAGCCACCGCCCACCTAACTCGAATGTTCATCGTAAGCTCCCATGCCACGCATTGATTTCCTCGGCGATCTACTCTCCCCATTATCGCTGGCCGGCGGCCGCTCTGCAAGTTCGTCCAACTCTCTTCAACTAACCCCCGAGGAACAACAATCCCTGTTGGCCTCGCTGGCCAGCGGGACGCTCTCCGGGGTTGGCTGGCTGGGCGAGACGCTCGACAAGGCCGGGGCGGCCGTGCGGGGCACGATCTCGGGGCTCACCGGCGGACGCTTCGGCGGCGGGCTGTTGAACCTAATCCCGTTCTCCGACACCCTGGGGATTACCGAGTCGGGTTACGGGCCGGGAGCGAAAGTCGACGAGTGGGAGTTCGCCGAACACCTGGGGATGCCGGCCAACGAAGAGGGTTTCGATCGCTGGGACCTGCCCAAGCTGGCTCTGGGCGTGGCGGCCGATCCGCTGGCCTGGGCCACGATGGGTTCCTCGGCCGCTCTAAGCGGCGGCGGTAAGGCGGCCAAGGCGGCCGGGCTGCTGGACGACGTGGCCAAGGTGGCCTCGCAGAAGCTGGGCCGGACGGTCGGCAAGCGGGTGGGCAAAATGAACCTCACCGCCCGGGAGCTGATCGGGGACCTGTCTCAGGCTGGCCCGACACTCGCCCGCGGCCGGCTGGGTGACTTCACGTCGGCGGCCCAGGGAATGGGCAAGTCGGCCGACGATCTGCTGGACGAGGCCCTGGGCGGGCTGATCGGTACCAGCAGCTTTCCCATGGGGCCGATCACCCGGACGTTCGGTCAAAAGGGCGGCCTGGCTGAGAAGGTTGCCGGTGGATTGGATGTTGCGGGCGAGGCGATCAAGTGGTCGGCCCCGATGCGTGGCGTGCGTGGTCTGGTCGACCCCCGCGTACGTGGCCGGTTCTCGCGACCCGAACAGGAAATGTCCGAACTGATCCACAAGTCGATGCCCGAGGCCACATTCAAGTCCCGCCAGGCGTGGCAGGGCGCCCGACGTCAGATGGACGAGGTCCAGGGTACGTTCGACGAGAGCTACGGCTACCTGATTCGCAAGACCGCCCCGACACCAGAAGACGCCGGGGGCATGGTGGACGACGTGTTCGATCGGATCACTCGCATGACGGCCGAAACGGGCGGTGACCTGGACCTGGCGTTTAGGGAGATCGCCGGCCAACCGGGTCTGCCGCTGCCAACCGGGGACCTGGCCACAGGTATCCAAAGCTCCGCCGCCAGGATGCAGGCGGCCAACAAGACCATCTACAACGAACTCCTCCGCAAGGGCGGCCGGGGTGGGCTGATTGAAGACGTACCGGATTTCGCCCAGTTCCCGCGGTACACCGTCAAGCAAGGGGAAGGCCTCGCCCCGACGACGCTCCGCGAACCCATGACGGGCTTCGCTGGGACCAAGAAGCGTGAGGCAGCCATCCGGATGATCCCCCAGGAGATCGTCAATCGGGCGTTGAAGGATCCGGCGGCCCGCGGCAAGGGGGCCGCTGCGCACCTGATGGCCAACTACGGCCGCTACCTCGGCAAGGGCGAGGGCTACGCCGGCAACGTGGCCGAGCACGCCGAAGACCTGGCAAGCTGGATCGGCAAGCACTCCAAAGACTACGTCACCGAAGGGCGGGATCTGTTCACCGCACGCATGCCAGAGGATTTCCTGAAGTACCAGACCGGGGCCCACAAGTACGACAAGAGTCTCGACGCCATCCACGAGCTGTTCGCCCGCAACCTCACCGGCGACGGGATCCAACTGAAAGCGGCCTTCCAGGCGGCCGGCATGACCCCGCAAAACGCCTTGCCACACCTGGCGAAGATAACCGGCAAGAGTCTCGACGAGCTGGAAAAGCTCTCGGTACCCATGGACATCGCCAACGCGGCACACGGCCTCTTGAAGGTCCAACAGTCGCCGGAGTGGGCCGAGAAGATCGGCGGCTGGATCGACTGGGCGACCCAGGCGTTTCGAGACAACGTCACCCTGCCTTTCCCGGCCTTCTGGTCTCGCAACCACGGTTCGGGACAGATGGTCAACCTGACCAGCGGATTGGTCAACACGCCGTCGGATCTGGCCCAGTACGGCCAGGCCTACATGAAGTCGTTGCGGCTGTGGAAGAAGCCCGAACAGGCGGTCCTGGACGAGGTCGAAGCCCTGAGGTTTCTGGGGCACGGCTTCGAGGATACCTCGACGTTTCGGGCGAGAACCCAGGGACCGCTGCCGGCTAACCCGCTGGAGGTGGGCGCCACGTTCCGAGAAGCGGGCGGGGCGATGGCCGAGAAGCCGTGGAAAGCCGACGTCGTCCCCGGGCTGCGGACGGCCCGACAGGTCCACCAAACCGCCCTGGGGACCGGGGCCAAGGTCAACCAGGCCGTCGAGTGGGTCAACCGGATGCCGCTGTATCTGTACCTGAAGGAAAAGGGCTACCAGCCGCTTCAGGCCGCCCAGGAAGTGATCAAGCGACACTTCGATTATTCGGATCTCAGCCCCTTCGAACGCAAGGTGATGCGGCGGACGATTCCCTTCTACACCTTCACTCGCAAGATGGCCGCGTTGACGGCCGACACCCTGACTCAACAGCCGGGCGGGCCGATGGCCCAATTGATCCGGGCGACCGGCAAGGCCAGAGAACCCGGCGCCATCCTGCCGGATTACCTGTCTCAGACGCTGGCGATTCCGTTCGGTCAGGACAAGGAAGGACAGAAGCGGTACCTGGCCGGATTCGGGTTTGCCCACGAGCAGCCGTTGCAGTATCTCGGCGGCGGGATCCAGGGAGCCGGCATGGAAGCCCTCTCGGCGATGAACCCGCTCTTTAAGGGTCCGCTGGAGTATCTCACCGGCCAGTCGTTCTTCCAGCGACGCCCGATCGAGCAATTGGATCCACTGCTGGGGCGGACCATCGCCAGTGCAACCGGCCGGAAAGAGGCTGTCAAGCTGCCACAGTTGCTCGAGATGCTGGCTTCGAACTCGCCGGCCAGCCGGTACCTGTCGAGCCTGCGGACCGGGCTCGATCCCCGTAAGGGCCTGGGAGCTAAGGCGTCAAACCTCCTGTCGGGGATGCGGATCTACGACGTACCGCCCCGAACCCAAGACACCATGATCGGCAAGGCGGCCAGTGATTTGCTGATGGGCAGCGGCCTGGCTAAGTCGTTCGAGAAGACCTACGTGCCGAAGGAGGTACTTGAAGGATTGCCGGCCGGGGAGCGGGTGGCTACTCAGCAGTACCTGGCGTTGCTGAATTTGCTGGCCAAGCGGGCCTCTCAGAGGGCGAAGGGTGAGGCGGTGGAACCGCTGAGGTAGTCACCCCCCCGGAAATAATTCCGGAAATAATTCCAAAAACCGTCCCCTAGCTCGTTGTCACACTCCGCCGGGTGGTATACTATAAAGAGCGGGTCGGCCGGCTGCTTGAGAACCGGCCGACCCTAAGCTCGGCACAACCCTACAGAACAGGGTCCTACCATGCCTACCAAGCAGCCTATCTTTCGGCTGTGTTTTACGCAAGGCGGTCTGGATATTTTACCGCCGGCACACCTCTGCGGTAGGGTTGCTGCCTTCATCAATGGCACGGGGCAAGTACGTAAGGAGCAACATCATGGTTACGCAGTCCAATCGCCTCCAAAGGAACTTGAGGCCGCAGCGAGTTTTTCGGCTGGTCGTTGATTACGATCGCTGCATCGCGGAGATGGACGGATTTTCGGAAGGGATTACCGAGAGACTGTTGGGCGAGCGGGTGGTCGATCACCTCGACAAGGAGACGTTCTTTCGCGGCTGGCACGCGACGTATCGGGCGTTTACGACGGGCCAGGTGCAGACGGTCGACGTGCGGACGATCTTCAGCAGGCAGCTCTATCGGTGCCGGCTGGAGACGGATAGTCCTATCAACCCACGGGGGCTGGTGATCACGGCCTACGCGGCGTCTTCGTCGCCGGGCTCCGGGTAGAGCTTCAGCTTGCTCTGGACCTCGCGTGCCAACTTGACGCGGGCCTCGTGGGCCCGGTGGGCGTACTTGGCTGTGGTGCTCTCATGGTGATGACCGGCGTGGGCGGCCCCGGCCTCCCAGCCCTCCAGCTCCTGCACGGTCGTTATCGACGCGTGCCGGAGGTCGTACGGATTCCAATACTCGATGTCGTGGCCCGCCCTGATGGCCTTGGCGACGGCGTGATGGATGGCCTGCCGGTACGACCTGCGGTCGTAGTAATCCTGAAACTCGAACTTCCGCTTCCGCTGGCACTTTCGCCGCCGCCGTTTAGCCTTTTCTTGCCGGCGACGACGCACTTCGCAGGGGTACACCGGAGTTGTGCGGGTGCTTTGGCGGTGCTGCCTGTTGTGTCGTCGCCACCACTGGAACACCTCGGCCGGCTTGAACACGTACGCCTCGGGCGGCCGACCTTCCAAGAACGGGGCCAACAGCTCTTGACAGCGTGATCCCAAGGGGATCTCCCGCCGCTTTCGCTTGTGTAGCAGCTTGTGCTGATAGGGTCTCAGCGTCCACTGGTCGCCGTCGATCTCGATGTCGCCGGGCCGCATGATCAGCAGCTCGGACGGCCGGGCCGCGGTGATCAACTGCAGTTGAATCAGGCAGGCGATCTGGGGGCTGGTGTGGGCCATGGTTGCAGTGATCCAACGCGGCTCAGGCAACTGCCGTTCCTCCGGCTCCAAGAGGATGCTTTCCAGGGTACTCAGGTGGTGCGTCGTGCCCTTAGGGACCTTACCTTTCTTCTCCAGCCACCTGAAGAACCGGCGAATGTCATTGATGGCCTCGTTGGTGTAGGCGTCCCCCCAGCGTCGGCAGTGATTCCGCGGCATGTCGGGAGGGTGCCAGGACGTCGAGTTGTCGTCCAGATCGAAGTCTACGGGCTTCTGAACCTGGACCTGGAGCCGCTCCAGGTCTTCGACAGTGAAGTGCTCGGCGTAGGTGTCGCCGTACATCACCAGCAGCGGCCTAGCGTGCTGACCGGCCTTTTCGTAGTGGCTCGATAAAGTCCCGTCTTTGCGGAGATCACCGCTCGGCAGTCGGTGGGTTCGCAGGTGCAGCAGCCACTTCTCGAAGTGGGTCACGATGCAGGTCGGCTGTTCGGGCTCTGGCTGTTGGGACCCCAGCTTGCGGGCGTAGAAGTGTTCTTCCAGCCGGGCACACTCCCGCAGATAGCGAGCCAGAACAGAGCTAGGCGGCGTGCCCTTGCCGTCCCAGGGACCGAGGTGGATCTTCTGGTTGTCCCACCAGATGACGGCCTTTCGCCCGTCGATGCACTTGATTTCAGGGCGGACGAAATCCTTCTTTTCGTACGGCATCACGAAACTCCTTAGGGTTTGCGAAGCACCTACCCATGGGTAGGTGCTTCAGACCATTTTGGAGTCCGCACGGCCGTAAGTGCCGGTTCCGTAACCTCTTGTCTTGTCGGACTTTACAACAAATGGGCGGCACTGGATTCGAACCAGCGACTTCCACGGTGTGAGGGCGAACCACTCCCTAGCCGACCCAGACTACTTGTAATGTGTTACGCGTCAGGCACTTACGCCGCGTGAACCCTGTCAGGTATCATGCAGCTTTCCTGCATCGACCCATGCCAAATCGTGCCATCCAGCACGAATGGGGGTTATGACTCGTCTTTCTTCTTCGTGTTCTGCATGAAGGAAAGACGGTTGATGAACGACTCGGTGCGGGGGTGCAATAGCTTCGTTTGGGCGTCCTGGATCATCTTGATTGCCTCGTCGATGCCCTGAGCCGCCCCCGGGACGTACAGGGCGGGTAGCGTCGCGAGCTTCCGCTTTTTCATGTCGTCCATCAGCGACGACACCTCCGTGGATAGCTGGCTGTAGTTGTCCCGAAACAACGCGAAATCCTCTAACGTCATCTCGCGGCGGTGCCGGTCCGACTGATGCCCGGGGCTCCTGGCCGTGGGTTTGTTTGGCATGTCTCTCATCTCCCTTTCTCTCTTGTATCAGTTGGTTTCCGTCCCTGCCTGAGCTGATTATACGTCACCGTGTCCCAGTGGTCAAGCACGAAAAAAACGCCGAAAGCGTGACACAACAACAGGTTAGAAGCACACCCCGTCTTCTGTATGTCCCAGTGCTACCCCAGTCCTCTTGTCTTCTGTATTTGCTAAGTCCCTACACAGCCTACGCTTCTGACCTAAAGCGAAAAATCGCTTTGACTTACCTGGTTGCTCGTATATAACTACAGGACCACTGCGACATGGTCAGAGACTAGTGAGAGGTGTGATGCAGCTTCTGTCAGTGAGAGATGCAACCAAGCTATTCCCGCGAGTGGGGGGCAGGCACCCGTCGGTCCGCTCGCTCTGGCGCTGGATGAAGCGGGGCAAGGGCGGCGTTCAGTTGCGGTTTCAGTACGTCGGAGGGCAGCGCCGTATCGGCGAAAAACACGTGGCAGCGTTCCTTTATGCGATCAACGTCCTGAACTTCACGCCGGACGAAACAGCCCACAGCAACGCGGCCGTGGCCGCCGCCGCCGCAAGGGAACGGCTCAGAAAACAAGGGTTCCACTTCCATGACTGAAAGCACACCCCAATCCCCGATTCACGCGCGTGGCGTGTCCCCGGCCAAGTACAAGGAATTATTGCGGCGGGTCAACGAAACGGCCGGGACGGAGAACGAGGTCACCTGGGACGACCTGGTCGCCCAAGGGCAGTGCAAGCCGACCCACCCCGAACGCCGCCGGGCGCAGACCGCCGCGGCCGACCGTCGCCTGCTCGCCCACAAGAAGAAGTCGCGACGTCGTAAACCCACACCCAAAAGGAAAAGCGTCCAATGACCGAGATCGCAACGTGTCGTTCAGCCGAACCAACCTCTCCCGTCGCGGTGAATCTGAATACCCTGACGGAAGCCGTCGGTGAGGTATGCGCAGCAGCCAACGAGCTGGTTGTCCACCTCGAATCCGCCTGTACGCCAACGCCTGCCGATGTATCGGCACAGGCTCCTTCCGGGCCGCCAGGCCCCGGGACTTCACCGCTGGCTGAGAGCGTCCGCAGCCTGGAGGCCGAACTCCGGAGCCGCGCCCTGGGCCCGCTACTCCGTCTGTCGCAGCGGCTCGAAGTGTAGTAGATCACAGCAGACCGGCATCCCAGAGACGAAGCCCATGCCTCCTGACAACGAACCCCAATTCGACCCGGTCTCCGCCCGCCTGGACGAGCCGACCACGCCCGAACAGCCGGGGTCGATGGTCCCGCCCCCACTGGTGCCGACGGTGGGCCCCGACGCCTACACCTTTGAGTGGTTCGCCATGCGCCGCCAGGTCGTCGGGGCCAGTGAAGCGGCCGCCGTCTGCGGGATGTCGCAGTACGCCACGCCGCTCGATCTCTATATGGAAAAGACCGGGCTGATCAAGCCGCAGCCGGCCGGGGAGGCCGCCGAAATGGGACTGGCCGCCGAGCCGTTTATTTTGAGTTGCTACGAGAAGCGGACTGGGATCGTCTGTGAAAGGCCACTGCCGATGTATCGGCATTGGGAACACCCGTTCATGGCCGCCACCCCCGACGCCCGCTGGAAGATGCCCTTCGGCAACAGGCTCGTCGAACTGAAACTCACCGGCGATCGCGGCCGCATCGGCCAGCTCGGACCGGACGGCTCGGACTTCATCCCCGACGATTGGTTCTTGCAGTGTCAGGATCAAATGTTCGTGATGGACACGAGCGAGATGGACTTGGCCGTGCTGCACGACGCACGCCTGCGGGTGTTTACAATCGGTCGCGACGACGAGATCTGTCAGCGGATCGTGGCCGCCGCCGGCGAACTCATGGAGCGAATCAAGAACTCAGACCCGCCCGAGCCGGACTTCGAGCACCCACAGGCCCTGGAACTCGTCAAGCGGATGTACTCGGTGAAAGAAGGTTGCGTCTGCGACATCGACGCCGCCACCGCCGTGATCTGGACCGAGCACCAACGGCTGGGCACCGAAATCAAAAAGCTGGACACCGCACGCACGATACTCAAGGCCCGCGTGCTGCACGCCATGGGCGGCAATGCCATCGGACGCCTGCCCCGCGGCGAGCAAGAGTTGGTCCGCCAATGGATGCCGCCGGTGGACGTCGCCGCCTTCACCCGTAAGGGACACTCGCGGCTGCGGCAACGCAAAGTCAAAGACTAACCCCCAAGGAGATTCACGTGCAAGCTACCGACCTCACCCGGCCGCAGCAGCAATTCAACACCCTGCGGGATTTCGTCAAAAGTACCGACCTGCAAGCCAACCTCCAGGCCGCCCTGCCGGAACACATGAAAGCCGCCGGCCTGGCCCGGGCAGCCCTGACCGCCATCAGCCTCAATCCGCCGCTGTTGAATTGCACCCAGGTGAGCCTTGGCCTGGCCTTGCTTAAAGCCGCCCAACTCGGAGTCGAGCCCAACGGACGCGACGCGCACCTGGTCCCGTACGGCAACGAATGCCAACTCATCGTCGATTACAAGGGCCTGGTGCAACTGGCGTATCAGTCAGGCCAGGTCCAGTCGTACACCGCGCGGGCCGTCCACAAAAAGGACGTGTTTGAATACGAGTTCGGCAGCAACGAGCACATCAAGCACATCCCCAGCGATGACGACGATCCGGGAGAGCTGACCCACGCGTGGTCCCAAGTGATATTCAAGGGCGGAGGGAGCACGTTCGTGGTGCTCAATAAACGGCAGGTCATGCAACGCAAGGCGATGTCCAAGACCAAACGGAGCGACTCGCCTTGGCTCAAGTGGCCCGAATCTATGTGGGCTAAGAGCGCGGCCAGGGAGCTATCAAAATGGGCGCCGCAAACAAAGGGGCTGGAACGCCTGCGGGCGGCCTCGGAACACCTCGCAGAGGTTGAGGGCGGCTCCAAGGTGCTCGACGCGAGCTTCATCGGTCTGGACGAGTCGCAAATTCCCGGCAGCGACGTCCCCAGCAGCAAGGCGCAAGGGGTTCGCGACCGGATGGACCAGAAACAACCACCACAACAGCAGCCGGATACCGCACCGCCCAGCGACGAGCAGGCCGAACACGACGCGTTGGTGGCCGGCCGGCAGGACGAATTTCGCCAGTCGATCGCCGGGGCGCAAGAAGAGAGCGACTTCCTGGCCCTGTCCAGTGCCCTGGACCACGACGATTTGCTTAGCCCGCAACAGAAAGGGGCCCTGCGAAGGCAAGTCAACGCCAAAGCACAGGGGCCCGGCCAACAAGGCGAGATGTTCGACGGGAAGACCACCGCAACCGAAGCAGGGCAATAGCATGATTATCACGAACGGCAAAATCTACAAATGGTGCCGGGACTGTAAGAAACTCGTCCGACTCAACAAGCCCATATTCGGAAGCCTACACCTGTGCGTGACCGAAGCCGAAAGCGAAGAACTCAGCCGTCGCCGCAGAGAGTCCGTACCAAGTGAGCGTAGCCGACGCTGGCGAGAGTCCGAAACAAAAGAGCGTTAGCCGCGAGAATTGAGAGTCTGGAAATGGAGAGCGTAGCCGCGAACACAGAGGGTCCGCCGAACAAGAGCGTCTTTACCCGAAACCCCGAAGAGAGAACCTGATGTCGACTGAAACCCCAACTCCACCTGACGACGACGAGATCGACCTACACCAGCCGTTCGTGCGTCTATCCCAAGACATGAAGAAGGCTTCCCGTGGGCTCAGTCAACGGGAGGCGACGTGGCTGGTGACGACGTACTACAACCTGCAAAACAACCGCATCCGGGCGGGCGGACAACTCCGCGCCAGCAAGGCCAACGGCACGCCACACGAATTGATCGTCTGGAGCTTTTCCGCCCAGAGCCGCTTGGAGCAAGCGGTAAAGGGGTGTCTGGGAGAGTTCGCTGCCAGTTACCGGGTTGGGCAGTGGATCCAATCGCTGTACGGTTTCGGGCCGGTGATCAGCGGCGCGCTGTTGGCGAACTTCGACATCCGTAAGGCACCCACCGTAGGGCACTTCTGGCGGTTCGCTGGTATGGATCCGACCTGCAAATGGGAGAAGAAAACCAAGCGGCCGTGGAACGCGGAGCTGAAGAGTATCTGTCTCTTCCGCCTGGGCGAGACGCTGGTGAAGTTCCGCAAAAAGGCCAAGTGCTTTTATGGGCAATTGTATTACGCCCATAAGGTCGGGCTACAGCAGGCCAACGAGCGTGGCGAGTACGCCGAGCAGGCCGCGGCCGAAATGGAGGCCAAGCCGAAAATGAACAAGAGCGAGCGATGGAAGCACTGGAAAGAAGGCCGCCTTGCCCCGGCCCATATCCATGACCGGGCCCGGCGATGGGCAGTGAAGTTGTTTATCAGTCACCTTCACCACGTGATGTATCGAGACTTTTTCGAGAAGGACCCACCGGCCCCCTACGTGTTCGAGCATCCCGAGTTGGGCGACCATCGGAATCTAGTGGAGCCGCCGAACTGGCCGGGGGAGTTTGACGGGAAGAGGTCGCGGGATCTGTTGCAGTAGCCGCAAGTGATGAGAGTCTGAAGCTGAGGAGCGTAGCCGAAGTACGAGAGGAAGCGTGCCAACCGAGCGTTAGCCGTGTAGCGAGAGGATCCGTCTTCATAGAGCGTAGCCGCAGTGCATGAGTGATCGAGAACTGAGAGCGATAGCCGGGCGTGAAGAGAGTCTGGACACCGTGAGCGTAGCCGTTGAATTGGAGCGTACGAAAACCGAGAGCGTAGCCGGGACAGTAGAGAGTCCGAGTATAACGAGCGAATTATGAAACCGCAGCCCGCCAAATGGATTGAAAAGTTCCGCGATACGACCCACCCGGTCTTTCAGAGCAACCGGGCCGACCGCAACAACGGGGTGTTCCGGGTGCCGTTCCCGGCCAGCGGCGTGGTGCTGCTGGTGCTGGCCAGCGACGGCAAGGGGTGGGACCACGTGAGCGTCTCGCTGCCGGACAGGTGCCCGACCTGGCTGGAGATGACTTACATCAAGGACGCCTTCTTCCGCGGCGACGAGGCGGTGGTGCAGTTCCATCCGCCAAAGAGTGAGTACGTCAACGATCACCCGTTCTGCCTGCACCTCTGGCGGCCACAAGAGGACACGATTCCCTTGCCGCCAAGCGAGATGGTAGGCCCCAAACCAAAAGACCCCAAACCGAAAGAACCCCATGAGCCAAGCGCCCCCGACACCTCCGCAAACGATCACCATTCAGGACGTGGGGCCGATCCACGAGCTGCTGTTGCCTATCCCTGAGGGCGGCGGCGTCGTCGTGCTGCACGGCGCCAACGGGGTCGGCAAGACGACCGGCTTGGACACCGTGACGAGCCTGGTCCGTGGTAAAGGCAAGCTGTCGGCCAACGACGACGCCGCGATCGGTTCGGTCGACGGCCTGGGCGTTCACATGACCGTGTCGAAAAGCACCCGCCGTAGTGGCGAATTGGCAGTCGAGACGCTGGAAGGCCGGCTGAACATCGCCGACCTGGTCGATCCGAAGATAGCCAGCCCCGAAGCGGCCGACCTGAAACGGCTGAAGGCGCTGGTGGGTTTGCAAGGGGTCAAGGCGGACCCGACCCTGTATCACAAGCTGGCCGGCGGGGAAGAGAAGTTTAAGAAGATCGTCTCGAAGAGTACCACCGAGACCGACGACCCGGTGCTGTTGGCCAGCCGGATCCAGCGCGATTTTCATGCGGCCGCCCGCCAACAGGAGAACCACTCTGAACACGCCCGAGGCCGGGCCGATGCCTTGAAGCAGTCGGCCGAGGCGGTCGATCGGTCGGCACCGTCGGACGCGACGGACTTGCTCCAGAAGCTCGAAGCGGCCATCGCCGACTATGGCGGAGTCCAACAGCAACGCCAGGCGGCCGACGAGGCCCAACGGTTGGCCGACGAGGCCCAGCAGGCCATCAAGACGGCCCAGGCCCAGTACGAGGGCCCCTCGTATGTCCAGGCCTCGGCGGCCGATAAGCAGGCGGCCGAGATGTGGGCGGCCGCGACCGAACGGCAACGGCTGGCCCAGGACGCCCTGGATGCCGCGGTCATCGAGTCCGCGAAGGCGCAGGCCGTCAGCAAGCGAATGGGTGAGCAACGGCACGCCGCACTGCAACACAAGAACGCGATGGAGGGATGGCAGGAGACGATCGACAAACAACAGGCCCTGCGGGCCGAGGACCCCAGTGATGAAAGCCTATTTGCCGCCGAGGATGCCGTCACGCGGGCCAGGGAGGAACTCGAAGAGGGCCGCCTGGTCCGTGAGGCGGTCATCCAGCAGCAGCAGGCAGCAGACTGCACGGCACAGGCCGCCACGTACCAGGCCGAAGCCGACCGGCTGCGGGGGGCGGCCCACCAGGCGGACGACATCTTGAGTGGACTTATCCAGTGCGACTTCCTGACGGTGAAACAGGGCCGGCTGGTCACGCCGACGGACCGAGGTGAAGACACTCTCTTCGCTGAATTGTCCGACGGCGAGCGGTGGAAGCTGGCCTTAAAGATCGCCGTGGCCACGGTCGGCCGCGGCGGTCTCATTCCAATTACCCAAGAGGCTTGGCAGGCGTTGGACCACGAAAACCGCCTGCTGATCGCCCGGGAGGCTGAACGGCTGGAGGTGGTGGTGCTGACCGCGATTGCGGATTCGGGTCCCCTTAGAGCAGAACAGTTTCATGGAGCGGCTTAGACTCGACCCGTCTCGACTCGACGCGACATGACGCGACGTGACACGACGTTACGAGACGCGACAAGACGAGATTTACCTTTTACCCAAAAGAGCCTGAACGATGATTATCTGCCAATGCAAACTTACGGGGATGTCGGATGTGATGTTCGGCAAGCACGTCCCCGAGCAGAAGCGAGGCGATGAGACACACGAACAGCGGGAAGAACGGACATGGCAGCAAAAGGTCCACCTGACCGCCGACGGACAGTGCTACCTGCAACCGTTCGCCCTGAAAAACTGCCTGGAGTCGGCCGCCAAGTGGCTCTCCAAGAAGATCCCCGGGGAAGGACAGAAGACGTATACCAAACGATTTGTGTCGGGCGTGATGGTGGTCGAGCGGATGCTGTTGAGCGACCCGGACAGCGGCCAGCCGTTGACGATAAAGAACGTCGAACCACTGCACCTGTTTGTGCCCAGCGACGGCAAACGTGGCGGCGGATCGCGGGTCGAACGGATCTTCCCCACCGTACACGCTTGGGTCACTGAGGCCACCATCCACGTGTTCGACAACAAGATCACCGAGGAGGTAATGCAACACCACCTGGTCACCGGCGGGAAGTTTGTGGGCTTCGGGTCGATGCGGGTGGAGAACGGCGGGATCAACGGCCGCTATCAGGTCAATGAGATGCGGTACGAGGAGATGAACGTCTAACGCAAGACGCGACGCGACAAGACCGGACCAGACATGACGCGACGAGACGAGACCGGACGCGACAAGACCCGACGCGACGAGACGAGACAAGATTTCCCTCTACCCCGAAGGAGCTTGAGCATGGAACCAACGACACCCAGCACACAGGGGCGTTTTCCTGGCGTGATGTGCCAAGCCACGGCCAGCGCCGTCGACCGGCTGAAACAGGGCGGCCCCGGCGATTCACTAACCCGGGCTCAGATGGAGGCGATTATCGGCCGACCGTGTGGCCCGCAGACGCCCGGCTACGGCAACGTGCGGGAGGCGATCAAACACGTTGAAGCCAACTACGGCGTCGCCTGGGAGTGGCAGCGACCCTTGCAAGCCTGGGTCTGTCTGGACGACGTGGGCAAGGTCAACGCCACCAAGACGCGGATCAGGCGGGCTCAGTCGGCAGCCAAACGGGCCGTGCGGGTGGCCGGTGCCGTGGACGTGCGAAACCTAAAGGCCGATGAACGCCGCAGCCACACCTTGAACCTGGCTATGGCGGGGATGACCTTATTGGCCAGCAGTGGCGCCTTCCGGCAGCGCCTAAACCAACTCGACGGGCCAAGCAAGCCGGAAATGGGGAAGCTGCTGGAGCTGATGTCGCCGGCGAAAAAGTGAGCGTGACCAGACCAGACATGACGCGACTTGACAAGACCGGACGCGACAAGACCCGACGCGACGAGACAAACCCGATTCATGCTCATAACCCGACTGGACGGGACAAGACTAGACCAGACGGGACGTGACAGGACGCAACAAGACAAGATGCTGTTTTTCGTGGCCGAGAAGACGGACCCGTTTATGGACAAACTTAGGCGGTACCTGTTGAGTGACCGGGTGCAGCAAGCCCAGGGGGGATAGGAAGAGGCCATGGCTGGCGACTGGATTCCAATTCGACACGACCTGGATAACGACCCCACCGTTGCGCACGTGGCGCAACAACTGCGTGACCATTTCGTAACAAATGTCACGCTGAGCGTTGACGAAATGGCGTTACTTCTGGTTGTACGTGCGTTACGGCGGCTATGGGAAATCGGTGACCAACAGACCATTGACGGTGTGCTACAGGGCTTCACCCCTGGGGTGCTCGACGCGCATGTGGGGCTGCCTGGATTCACCGAGGCCCTGGCTTCGGCCAACGATCCGTGGATATTGATCAAGCCTAACTCGTTGGTAATCCCCAAGTTCGACGAATTCCTCAGCAAGTCGGCCAAGAAACGATTGTTGGCCGCCAAACGCCAAGCGCGACACCGGTGTGACAAAAGTAACGCAGGTAGTGTGACTAAAGTAACGCCCATGGCGCAACAAGAGCGTGACGAAAAGCGTGACAGGAGCGTAGTGGATAGCGTTACCAACAATGACAATTACATATTACCTACGTACGTACGAGCGGACGTACCGAACGAGTTTTTGAAAATCGACTGGGAGCAAGCTAGGGATATCGCCAACCGGCACGTCACCGCGTTGTCTGACGCCAAGGTCCCCATCGACACCAACCGGGCCAACCGGCGGCTCGTTCTAAAGGCCTGTGGCTTAGTCCAGGCTGGACGCCTACCGGAGGATTGGCTCACTGAGGCAATCGCCGAAGTGATCGCGGGCGGTGATGAAGTGAGAAAGCCGGCGGCGTTGTTGACCGATCGGCTTAAAGCCGGCGCGGCTGAGCGTGGCGTAGATTTTGCGGCCGTTCGTAAACAGCTCAACGTCCCATTAGTGGTGCTTGAACTAAAAAAGGATGGCTCGAAATGACTCAGCAAAACCAACCTGAATTGCTCGACCGAACACCACCACATGACCTCGACGCGGAACGGGCCGTGTTGGGCTGCATGATACTCAGCGGCGACGCCTGTGACGAGGTGATTATGTTGTTGCGGGAGGAGGACTTCTACGCCGACGCCCACCAAAAACTGTTTCGGCACCTGTCGGCGATGCACGCCGACGGCAAGCGAGTTGACGCCTTGCTGCTGAAAAAACGACTACAACGCGAAGGCGACCTCGAAGCGATCGGCGGGATGGCCTACCTAGCTGAGGTGGCCACTTCAGTGCCTTATGCGGCCCACGCCACCCACTACGCCAAGATCGTCCGCGAGAAGGCGATTGAACGCGGTTTGATGCACGCCGGCATAGAGGTCCTCCGAGACTCGTACGACGTGACCACCACACCCGAGCAGAAACTCGCCAAAGCCGAGCAGCTGATCTTCGCAGTCCGTGACGATCGGGCCGACGAAAAGGTGCGTTCGATCGGCGAGCTACTGATCGAAGCGATGGACCTGATCGACGCCCGGCGGGCAGGAACACATAGCGGGCAGCCGACCGGGCTGATCGACCTGGATAAGGCCACCAGTGGGCTACACGATTCGGAACTGACTATCCTAGCCTCACGCCCGTCGATGGGAAAAAGCGCCTTGGCCACAACGATCGCGAAGTACGTGGCTGTGGAGTCTGAGGTGCCGGTGTTGTTCATCTCGTTGGAAATGAGCGCACTGGAATTGGCCGATCGTTTGTTATGTTCCATGGCTAGGGTTCCGATGAACACCCTCCGTAGTGGCTTTTTGAGCGACACCCAACGTCCCGAGCTGGTTAAGGCGTCGAACGTGCTTGGCCGCTCACGGTTGGCCATTGATGATACGCCGAGCCGTAGTGTGGCGGAGATCGCGGCTGCCGCACGGCGAATGAAGCGTAAGGGCGGGCTAGGCCTGGTCGTCGTCGACTACATGCAGTTGATCCGACCGGAGAACTCTCGCGACCCACGGCAAGAACAGGTCGCCAAAATGGCCCGGGGGTTGAAGCTGCTGGCGCGTGAGGTAAAAGTCCCAGTGCTTTGCTTGGCGCAACTGAATCGCGAGGTGGAGGATCGCACGAAACACCGGCCGCGGCTGTCGGACCTGCGGGAGTCCGGGGCCATCGAGCAGGACGCGGACGTGGTGTTGTTGCTGCATCGCGAGGAAATGTACCGCTCGCCGGAAGACAAGAGCGAATCGACTGAGGGCATCGCCAACCTGATCATCGCCAAACAGCGCAACGGGCCGTGCTGCGACGTGCGGTTGGCCTGGTTTGGTAAGTACACGCGGTTCGAGAACCTGGACGCCAGGAGGGGGTTTTGATATGAAGGAGAGCATAAGCACGGAACCCACCGGCATCCACTTCATGGTCAACGGCCGGCCGCAGCAACGCGGATCTAAGAGCCCGCACGTGGTCCGTCAAGGGGGCGGCGCGGTGTTGATGAAGAACGGCCGGCCGGTGATCGCCACCAGGGACTCCAATGTAAAGTCGGGGCCCTGGATGGCGGCCGTTCGATTCGAGGCTGCCGAAGTGTACAACGAGCGGCCGTTGTTGCGGGGCCCAGTGGAACTGTCGGTGATTTTTTACTTCGCCCGGCCCAAGTCACATTACGGCAGCGGTCGCAACGCCGGGCGACTGAAACCGAGTGCGCCGCTGTACCACACGCAAATGCCGGACCTGTCGAAGCTGATCCGCACGATCGAAGACGCGTTGACCGGCGTCATCTACAAGGACGATGCACAGATCTCGAGGTACGGCGAGACGGGAAAGGACTGGACCGAGTCCAGCGAGCGGGCGTGCATCACAGTCAAGCCGCTCGACTGCGAGGTACTTCACACACCCCACTTAGACGAAAGGAACGCGTTATGAGTTTTCAACTTTTCGCCCTGGATGCCCTGAAGAAGCTCGACGGAGGCCGCGTGGCTGAGGCCTTCGAGCAGGCTACGGCTCGCTGTACCAAGGACTGTGAGGACCGTCCCAACGAGGAGAAGCCACGGAAGATCATCCTGGAAATGCAAATGATCCCTGTCCCCGACACCCAAGGCCAGCAGGTGACCTGTGCCAGCGTGAGGGCCGCTTTTCAGATCAAAGAGGTAATCCCCACGCGCAAATCCAAGATCTATAACCTTGGTTTGAAGCACGACGGCCGGCTGTTCTACAGCGACGAAGACGCCACGAACCTCCAGCAGACGACCATCGGCGACATCGTCGACCACGAGACAGGCAAGACCAAGCGGACGTTTGTCGATGACGAGGGCGGCCCGCCCGCCGCCGCCTAACCCCCGATCTATCCACTATCCACTACCCACTATCGACAGGAGAAAACCTATTATGAGTTTGACCGCAGAAGCCATTACCACCATCGCGAAGCTGGCGGAAAAGGGCCAAGAGACGCAAGTCACACCCATGCCGGGTGACGACAAGCGTGTGATGGTCACGATCGGCGGCGACACAAAGATGCACGACATCCCGCCGCCGTTGCTCAAGTCGTCGATCATGCGGCTGCCGGACCTGGCGGTGGCCTTAGAGGTCTACAAAAACGACAAAGGGGCGATCGTATATCACAACGAGGCCTACATCAAGCTGTTACCGAGCTGCGACGACACGCGGGAGTCGATCGTCATGCGCCTGCCGTTGCACGAACAGTTCCAGACGCTCCAGCGCCTCACCTCCAACCCGCACCCGGTCGGCCAGCGGCAGATGGTCGCTCTCTTGAGCCACGACTTAAAGGGCGTGCTGGACGACGAGGTGCTGGTGTCGCTGCGAGGGATGGAGTTCAGACGCGACACCGCCGGGCACGCAGGCATCGACCACGGCAAAGAGAGCCTCGGCCAGTCGGTGGAGGCCGCCGTGGTGAGCACACACCAGGACGTGCCGGAGTTTTTTACGGCTACGGTGCAGGTCTACGCCGTCGACGGGCTGGAGCGGCGTCAGTGCGTCAGGCTGCACCTGGAGATCGACGTCGAGCAGGAGAAGTTCTCGCTACGGGCCCTGCCCGGCGAACTGACCGTGGCCATGCAAAACGCCCAGTCCCACCTGCGTGACGTGTTGGTCGGGATCCTGCCGGAAGGCACGCCGATCGTGGAGGGCACGCCTTGAACGCCGAACAGGCCAAACAAGCGCTGACGATGGCTTGCGTCCACGGGGGCATGGGCAGGCTGGCCTCCTGGGCGGTGGCCGCGCTGCAGGTGGCTATCTCCCGCGGCCGCGACCCGGAGGTGGCGCTGCACGACGCCTGGTGTGCGTTGGGCATCGTCTGGGCCCAGCGGCCAGACCTGCCGATGCCCACGGGGTCGCCTGAGGACGAGGGCGACGACGGCCAGTCAGGCCCATCCTGTGGCCGCAACGCGCGGAGTCACTACCGGGCCTCCGCGGCGATGAACGCCTGGGATGGATTGCTGACCTGCGCCCTGTCGCGCAAAGACGAAACGATCGGCCATGGCCTTCCGTCGCCGGACGAACTGGCGGCGGAGGCGGTCCGCTACGCCGACGCCTTACTATCGAAAGTGTTTCCTGAATCCGAATCCAAGGAGTAATGCGATGGACGACCTTTACGACGTGATTAGCGACAAGTTTCAAGAGTTGATGGCCTCACTCAGGGAGAAGGTCACCGACGGGCTGAGCCTCGGCGAGATCTGGACGTTGATCGAAAAGACCATCAAGGCCCTGGTCAAAATTGCCAATGTGCTGGAGGCCAGTGGCAGCCAGAAAAAGGACCTGGTGTTGCGCCTGGTGCAACGCGTCTACGACGAGGTGATCCGCCCGATCGACCTGCCGTGGGTGCCCAACACTTTGGAGCCGTGGATTGATCAACTGATCGGCCAGGCTGTCTATCCGGCGGCCGACTGGCTGATCGACCAGATCGTGGCCGCGTTTAACACGGACGGGTGGCCGGAAGGGTGACGGGGTGAACACCTCAGTCGCCTTGTCGCCCCATCACAACCCCTGGAGACCAAAGAAGATGTTCCCTGACTTAACCCTGACGGAACTCGCCGGCGTGGCACTGATCGCGTTCGGCGTCGGCTGGCTGATCGGCTGGCCGCTAGGAAAATGGGCGTGGGCCAACTACGGTCCGTCGCGGGTACCCGTGGTCGACCCGGACCCCGACCCGCCCTTGCCGGGACCGGAGCTGGACGTCCACGAGCGGCTGGACCACTGGCGTGCGCTACGCGAGTGGCTTTCCCGCGACGCAGACGAGGTGATCCTACAAGCCATGGACGAGGTGATCCTGCCGGCCATCACGCAATGGGAGAACACCCCATGAAGGTGTGTGAGATTACCCTCGAAGACCTGCGTGACGATTACGACTGGTGCGAAGTTTTCGCCGACGAAGATGCGTTGGGCGGCAACACGCTGACGGTTGCCGCCACTCTCGAAACGGTCGTGCGCTCCGGGCTTACCAAAGAACAGGCGGGGCGGCTCGGTTTAGAACATCCTGGAGACAACGAGGACACGCCATGAAACGCAAAACAATCGCCCCGATCTTGATGCTCGTCGGCGGCATCCTGTTGCTCTGGCCGTCGCTGAGCAAGTTCACCCCCTCACCCCCGTCACCCGCTCGCCCCGTCATCCCCACGCCCACGGCGGCCGACCAGGAGCTGGTGGCCCCGGTGACCGAGGCCCTGCGGGGCAACTCCAAAGACGCGGCCGACCTGGCCCGCTTCTACGCCACGCTGGCTTCGGCGATCGAGCGGGACAGCGAAGTGATGACGACCACCGGCCAGTTGCGCGTGCTGCACGCCCGGGCCGGACAGATGGCGTTTCAGGAGACCGGGCTGAAGGAGCGCACGCCGGGGCTGGCCAAGGCGGCCGAAGCGGTAGTGCAAGAGGCCCTGGGGTTGGAAAATCTTCCGTTGCAGGGCCTGTTCGCGGCCAAACGAAAGCGGGCCGCGGAGATCTTTTTGGCGCTGGCCTGGGCCTGCGCGGAGGCGGGGTGATGTGCGCCAATGAGTTCACAACCACGATCCCGGGGGGGACACCAGCAGAGCGGGTCGAGGCTATCCTGCGGCGTGATGACGGCATGTCCTTGGACGACGCCAACCTGATCGCCAACGCCATTGACGGGGGGCCGGGATACGCGAACTTGCTCGACTGGTTGCGGGATATGGCGGCGTGGGGGGGACTGGCCATCGCACCCCGGGGACCGAAACTGGCGGCGATTGTCCGCGGGTTACTGCTGAGCCGAGACCGGGAGGATGGGTAGATGTTTCCGGGACTTCAGAAAATCATTATTGACCCGGCGGGCTATGTGGTCTTCGAGTTTGCGACCGGTCAACACCGGAGTCGTTTTCTCGCCTTGATACCGAAGGGCGAGATTTACGGCAGCACGCGAACCAACGACAGACCACCATGCAGAGTGACGTTTCAATTAGACGACTTCGATCAGATATTCGTTATCGAAGCCGTGTAAGCGGCGGGAGGTGAATGAAGTGAGCGAATATCAAGCCGTGTATGATGCCGTGTGTTCGAGGATTCACGGATGCGACGTAGGGTCAATTTTGACCGATGTGGCCCGGCAAGCCTTTGACGTATCGTACGTGTTGCAATCGGCCCAGGAAGCCGTCGGAAGAATATCGTACGAAATGACCCGACCGTCTGCGATCTACCGTCCCGTGTTGTCGCAGGATGGTGACTCTTGGATAGCTTTATACGGGGAGGATCTTCAGATCGGTGTTGTCGGTTGTGGCAAGACTCCAGAGGCTGCCATGGCTGCATTTGATCAGGCGTGGAATACCGAAGCAGAGCCGCTAAAGCGGCGGGAGGTGAGTGATGGGCAAAACCCCTAAGAACAAGACAAAGACCGGGACCCGGGAGTGGGCCACCACGACCGTAAACATCCTACAAGGCTGCGAGCACGACTGCCGCTACTGCTACGCCCGGGCCAACGCCCTGCGGTTCAAGCAGATCACGAGTGCCGGCCAGTGGAAACGCCCCAAACTGAAACCCGAGCGTGCCGGCCGCGTGCCGGCCACCCGGCGGAAGGTCGAGGGCACGGTGATGTTCCCCAGCAGCCACGACATCACGCCGGCGTTTTTGGACGTGTGCCTGGAGACGATCGGCAAGATCCTCCAGGCCGGCAACAAGCTGCTGATCGTCAGCAAGCCGCATCTGGAGTGTATCCGGGCGATCTGCGAACAGTTCGAGGAGTTCCGCAAGCAGATCCTCTTCCGCTTCAGTATCGGGGCCACAAACGACACGATCCTGGAATACTGGGAGCCGGGCGCGCCGAACTTTGGTGAGCGGTTCTCGGCCTTGTGCTACGCCTTCAACGAGGGGTTCGCTACCAGCGTGAGTTGCGAGCCGTTGTTGGAGCCGGAGCGGGTGGAGGTGCTGGTCGACCTATTGGAAGAGGTGGTCACCGAGACGATCTGGATCGGCAAGATGAACCGCATCGGCAGTCGGGTCGGCGGGGACACCGCGCGGTCGGAGGTCGAGCGGATCGAGGCCGGCCAGACCGACCTGCGGGTGCGGGAGATCTACGCGGCGTTGAAGGACAACCCGAAGATCCGTTGGAAGGACAGCTACAAAGAAGTGCTGAGATTGAAAGGGGAATCGTGACCGGCCACATCTACGACATCAATTGCGACTGCTGTAGCTACAAGATGGTGCGGAGGACACTCGGTCAATGGATGTATGGCCCTCGCTGTCGAAGTTGCGGGGCTAGATTAGGCTGGATGCAATGGACGTATCTCGGTAAGGCAACCGGGACGAATGAGACGGAGATTCTAGCGAATTGGGAACGGGCACGCAAAGCCGCCAAGCCAGAAAAGGAAAGCGATGACGGAAGCACTGGCTAAAGCCTTATACGAGGCGTACCGGCAAGTGGGTCCCTTGTTCGACTGGCCCGAGGTGGCGCCCTGGGAAGACCTAGCGGAACCAGTTCAAAGGAAGCTAGTCGAGATTGTCTGGCAAGTGGTGGATCAACTGGAACTCAAAATCAAAGGCGACTGGAACTGGTGATGCCTAAACGGAAAGCGACACGTCACTTCGAGGACACCTACCGCTGGCCCCTGAAGCAGAACGCCTCGCCGCAGGAGCTGCTGAAGCTGTACCGCGGCGGCTTCCCGGCGTGCTGGAACGATCCGGCGGCCACCGAGACCGTGCTTGAAGACCCGGGAATCCGGGTGGATACCTTCGCGGACGCTTGCCCGCACCTCAAGGGCATCCACAAGCGGCGGCCCCAAGCCTTGCACTTCCTCTCGCAGGTGAAGTTCGACCGTGTGCCCTACGAGGGGGAACGGCAACCGACGGGCAACTGCGTGGCGCGTGGTTCCCAGAGCGCACGAGCCACCGTACTGTCAGTGGAGACGCACATCAAGGGCGAGGTGCAGGGCTACGAGCGGCCCGCATGGGAGAGCACGTATCGGGCGCGCGGCCACCGTGGCGCCGGCATGAACCCGGCCGCGGCCGCCCGTTGCGATACCGACAAGGGCTTTCTGTGGCGGCGCAAATACCCCTTCGCCGACCTGCGGCGACAAAACGCCTCCTGGGGTATGGCCACCGGCTTCGACGCCGCCGTGCTCCGTGAAATGGACAAGCACCACGTCGGTCGCTGGGTTCACCCCACCAAGACCGAAGAGGCGTTGGACCTCCTGGCGGCCGGCTACTGTTGCCACTCGGGTCAACAGTGCGGCTTCGCTAGCCGACCCAACAGCAAGGGCACGCACAGCAAGAGCGGCTCCTGGAACCACGACATGGCCACCGTCGGCTACGATCTCTCAAAGTCCATTTGGCCGGTCGAGGTGGTCTTTGTGCCGAACTCGTGGTCGAAGTGGAACTTGCAGCCGAGCCGCTGGCCGAAGGAGTGGGGCAAGCCGATTGACGGCCTGATCATCTGCGAGCTGGACGTGTGGGCCCGCTCGTTTGTCGGCAGCCGCAGCATGTTTTTCTACGCCGACATCGACGGCGTGCCAGCGAAGAAGCTGCCGGATTATGGGTTCGGAGGGTACTTGGGATGAGTGAGCCAAAGGCAGACTACGCTCCCGCTAGGGCGATGTGGGCCGAATATAATCGGCTGGGCGGCGAACTCCTGCGACTGGACACCGAACGCAACACACTAAAGGCGCGGATACTGAGCGCACGGTTTGGAGCGCCCGATTCGTGGTGGCGATTTTGGATAATGTTTACTGCGATAACCATGCTATGCCTTTGCGGAAAGATCGTCGGACAAGCGTACTTTAATCGAATCATGGGCGAGATATTTGACGACGACAAAGGGAGCGACCAATGAAACACCACGGCCCCAAACTGAACCGCGATTGGATTGGCCTTCGGGTGAAGCTCAAACGCAGAGCTAAAAACATGCTCGGCACTATTGTCGAGGGCACCTGCGGGACCGTTACAGTCTACAGCGGCGGCCGGGGGATTCGGTTTGAGGCTGACCTGTGCAAACACTGCGGATGCGCGCTTGCTGTAGCCGGGATGCACCGCTCGGACTTCACGATTCTAACTCCACCCGAAGAGTGGAAGAACACCCAAGGGAAAGGCCGGCCGCGCCGCCGGCGATGGTGACGCAAGCGGCGGGAGGTGAGTAAATGGCAAGGTATTTGCGAGTAGATATTGACCGCGGCCTCGCTGGCCAGGATGTCACCGAGTACATCGAACTTGACGGCGACGAAACGGAGGACGACCGAAATCAGATGGCCGCAGATGCGTTTGCAAACCATTGCAGCTACGGCCACTCGGTTGTCGACGAGTCGGACGTGCCAACGGGTGAACGATAACCGCGTAAGCCGCACGCGCGGCGGGAGAGGAGTGAAAAATGATGCACGAACGCATTCGGTGCCCTCACTGCGGCAATATCGAGGAACTCCAGCATTACGATGTTGGCGGCGCAGATGAAGGCAACGCCTTCTGCAATAAGTGTCACATGGAGTTATCGCTGGCAGCCGCAGAAGCGGCGGGAGACACCCAATGAAACACTTACCGATACTACTCGTGCTACTCATCCTCATCAGCGGCTGCCGTCCTCCGGGTGATACCTCCCCGGCGATTGACTGGCGGCCGCTGGTGGCTTATGAGGCGGCCCGGGCCACGGTGGCAGGTTCCCTGCCCCAGCCCGCCCCGGGCCCGGCGCCGTCTCCTTCTCCCACTTGTAAAGAGTGCGGAGGGACCGGCTGGATCAAGCAGGGCGACGGGAACGAGACCGAGTGCCCGTTTTGCTCTACGGACGAGATCCAGCCCACCGGGATGCTGGGCGACGCCCGGGAGCTGTTGCGTAAGGGCCACGAACTGGCCGACGAAGGCAAGGCACTCCTGGACCAGGTCAAACGCGACGGCAAGGTAACGATCGACGTGCATCTGCCAAAGCCGCCACCGAAGGATAGCTACCGGGCCCCGGTTCCCGATTCGTCGTCCAAGCAGATTCCACGATTACCGGGGCCACGTCACGGCTGGCCCTGCGGCTGTACCATGTGTCTGGGCAATCACCTGCTGGGCTCGCTGCGGGGTAGTACGCACCGCGTGCCGTCGTCGGTGCTCAACCGGATCGGGTCGCGGCAGTGGCAGCTCTACCATGACAATCTGCACAACGCCAAGGCCGATTTGATGTTTGTGCCCACGCCCCAGGACGTGGTCGAGCGGATGTTGGCGCTGGCCGGCGTAACCGAACGGGACGTGGTCTACGATCTGGGTTGCGGAGACGGGCGGATCGTGGTGGCCGCGGCCAAACAGTACGGCTGCCGGGCGGTGGGTATCGAACTTGATCCCGAGCTGGTACAGGTTGCCCGCCAGAACGCCCGGGCACAAGGCGTCGAGCGGCTGGTCACCATCGAGCAGGGGGACGTGCTGGACGTCGACCTGCGGCCGGCCAGCGTGGTGGCCCTGTACTTGTTTCCCGAGCTGAACGCCAAGCTGGTTCCGCAATTGGCGAGACTGCGGCCCGGGGCACGGATCGTTTCGCACGCCCACGCGATTCCGGGCGTGAGGACCCAAGAGGTGGTGCGGATGCGGTCACTGGTCGACGGGTTGGAACACGCGATATTCGTTTGGGATGCTCCGTTGACGTTTTCGCAGAAGGGGCCGAAGATGCCGAAGAGTGTTAGCAGAATTGCTGCACCAAGCAAACGTGTCGCCCCCGCCGTGAGTCCAAAGGATCGTGACACGGCCGATCACACGGCGGGTGTGCGACTTGCTTGAGAGGGTCCGAATCCCTCCTTTGGCTCCTTTCACGTTTTACAACAGAAACCAACCTTTTTCCCCTTTACCGAAGGAGAACTATCGTGAAGCGACTGTTGTTGATGTTGTCCGTGCTGGTGCTCTGTGCCGGCACTGTCTGGGCCCAGTGTTGCCCGTCTGGGATGTGTGCAGTGGGTGAAGACGGCGTTGTCTGGCGGCCTGTGGTGCCGCTGTTGCCGCAACTGCGGCCGAACACCGTGCGAACCACCGTGGTGACCACCACGCCGGCGCCGCAGGTCGTCGCCGAGGAGGTCGAAGCGGAACCGACCGTGAGGCCGACCGTGGTGCGCACTACTCGTACCGTGGTCCGCAGTGGCCGGCTGTTTCCGCGGCTGTTTCCGCGGCTGGCCCAGTGGAGGGCCAATCGACCGCGACTTTTCTTCGGGTACCGGTACTAGGGTCGTTAGTGACCCGATAGTTTGTGTCGTTGCGTCGCGTGGGTGGGGCGGTGATTGTCTCTCCGCCGCCCCACCCCGTTTTGGTATCCGCATCCCTAAAAAACCTGGAGGAGGTTCAACGTGACAAAAACCATCGACGTCGCCGAGAAGCGAGTCACCTACGAGACCGGCGCTGTCCGGTCTGACGATGCGGAGGCCAAACGGTTCGACCTTATCAGCCCCATCGGGTTGCGGCGGCTGGCAGAGACCTGGGCGGAGGGCGCCGCCAAGTACGACGACTTCAACTGGGAAAAGGGGATGCCGATCGCCGACCGACTGAACCACGCGATCGCGCATACCTTCAGGTTTTTGGCCGGCGACCGGTCCGAAGATCACCTGGCCCATGCCGCGTGGGGTCTGTTCGCGGCGATGCACTCGGAGGAGCTTTGGGCGGAACTCAACGAGGGGACGCTGCGCGACGGCAAGTGTGGGCCGCCGAAGCCGACGGACCCCGGTGCAATACCAGTAGAAAGGGCCTCGGATCTCACCTGGGAAGAGGCCAAACAAGCATTGACCAACGGAGGTGACCGATGACGTTACGCAACTTGACCTACTTCGAAGACGACCTGCTACGAAAAGACCTCCGCATCGGGCTGGGGCCCTTCCGGCGGACGGCGCGGCGGTATACCCGGCTCGTGCTGGTGCGGTGGCGGGAGGATTTTGGCGTGCCGGCGAATGAGAAGCTGGACAAAGCCTATCTGCGCCGGGCCGTGGCCGCCGACTACCGAAAAGAGTACGGCTTCAACCCGCTGTTCTTCTGGATCCTCGGCGTGGTGATCAACCTGATCTGGCAGTGGTGGCTTTTGCGCGACCACAGGCCTGGCCTGGCCAACGGTCGGTCCGGTGCGGTCAGGGAGTTGCGGCGGCTCCAGGAAGATGTCGGGAGGGAGCAATCCTCAGATTGACAGCAGCGCCAGCTTGACGACCTGCGCTTCGTAGTCGGGGATCTCCCAGACCACCGTGCCGTCGAGACGGTGAACGGCCAGCACAGGGATCGAGTCGATGAAGTAGCGGTAATTAAACACAATGTCTTTATTGTGTAGACCGAAGCGAGCATCGTCCGAGTAAAGCGAGGGATGGCCGTTGCGACCCTGATCCTGATAAATCAGTCGATGGGTTGCCTCTTTGTGCTCGTGAGCGAAGCAATACGCCGTGTCCATCAGCTCCTTGGCGATCGCTTCGCCTAAGCCGGGCGGCTCATCCGGGTACGTGATTCCCTTGATCAGCATGGCACTACTTCCCCTCCTCAATCTTCCGCTGGATCTCCTGCCACGCCAGGTACGCCCGGTAGCAGCGGCCCTTGGTCCAGAGCCGCGTAAAGAAAGCCGACGGCTTGAACGTCCGCCCGTCCAGCTCGCACATCCGTGTTTCGATGTTGCGGCTGATCCCCTCGAACGACTCGCCGGCGTCGCGCTGGCGGACGATCTCGGCCATCACGCTCAGCTCCACCTTGTCGGGCACCCATTGGCGATTCGTGCCCTTGCCGGAGAGCTTGTAGCCGATCTTCTTCTGGCCGTTGGTCGGCCGGTTCATCTTTATTAACTGGACCTTGATCGCCTTTTGGCGATCGCTGAGCATGTCGCTCTGGCCCTGGGCGATCGCGGCCATGATGTTGGCCACCATCATCCCGTGACTGGTCGAGAGATCCACGTTGAGGTCGGCAAAGTGGACCGTGATCTGCTGGGTCCGCCAGACGTCGATCAGGGCGACGAAGTCCAGTACGGCCCGGAAGCCACGATCTAAGTAGGCGAAGATCACGTGGTCGCCGGGCTGCAACAGGCGGCCCAAATCGCCGCCCCGCGGCCGGCTCAAGAAGGGT
>SDBT01002488.1_pt1 | contig 32467 bp, 17 predicted proteins | sample 2277101 | NCBI WGS metagenome assembly SDBT01 (sample SAMN10404973, study PRJNA504765) | marine sediment metagenome | isolation source: marine sediment core GS10_PC15, 103 cmbsf | place: Arctic Ocean: Southern Knipovich Ridge | collected 2010 | reverse complement strand
ATTACACGGATGCTACGGATTAACACGGATAGGGTATCTGTCCTGAATCCGTGAGAATCTGTCTCATCCGTGTAATCCGTGTGCTATTTGTCTGACTCAAAAGCATTATCTGAACGTCTATAGTTTAATATTCCAACTGAGGGAGCGAGTGATAAATTATGAAACTTTTCTCTGTCTTTGATACGTATGCCGATAGTTACGAAGTAAGAGAGGCAGTTGATGAATTGAGAGGTATAAAAGGCGTCAAATCCGTTGAAGTGCTGGAAAGAGTAGCAGGCGAGGCGCCGCGCTACTGCGTCGCGTATGAACTTGAGGACGACGGCGCCGAGGAAACTATAGAGCGGGTTAGGCGAGCGGGGAGTCAGTATTCATCGTATGTAAGCAATAGCGCCTGGGGAGCTTATAAAAAGATAGGCTGATTGCCTGATCCCGAACTTCAGATACTTTACAGATCAGGATTGATACTGTTGGCGAATTCTCTCATAGAGCGTGCAGTTTGCTCGTCTTGAGATGCTTGAGTGGTAAGAACAAGCTGGTAGCTTGCGGTACTCTTTCCCACTTGCGGCGTAGAACGAATTCACCAACAGTATCAGGATTGGCCTGCCCTGTACTCATTCAATATATCCATCATATATCTTGATAATCAACAAGACGGGGGAATATATGGGCAACGTTATTTGGATTATCTTTATAATCGCACTTATCGGGTTGTATATCTGGAGTCTCATCTGGATGGCTCGTGATGCTGAGGCGCGCGGCAAATCAGGGGCTCTTGTTATTTTTGTGGTCGCGATGTTGTTCTGGCCCTTTGGGATGATCGTCTGGCTAGTGCTCCGTCCAAAGATGCCACGCCCAGATTATCACATGACGGCAAATGAACATGAGCTTGTCAAGAAAGCAGGAGAAATTGAGGACGGACAGAAAGAAGTTGTCAGGTCAGGATAGGCGAGAACCATAACCGATGGCGCGACGATATGACAAAGATGCGATCTGCTGAAGCATTTGTGCGATCCATTTGGATCACAGTGGTAATGCTGGCTGAAGGTATGCTGATACGTTTTTGATCACCTGACCGGGACCAGCTTGCTAATTCCATCTTTCAGGAATTTAATGGAATCCTCGAACTTCAGAAGATCTTCGGGATTGGCGAAGAATTCTTCCACGCTAAAGTCAGGCCATCTTGTGTAATCTCCCTTTTGCTTGCGCAATAATGTGACGCCCTTGAGCTTTTCGAGGAACACCGGCAACAAGTCTTTATACGCAGGCTCTCTTTGCCATTCGGAGAAATTGAACATTATCCTTCCGTTCGCATCAACAATGAATACAGTTAGGCTGTCCTCAGTCAGAACAAAATTGAAAGCGCCGGCGCCGCCAGACCCCCACCACATTATGCCATCAGCAGTTCCGGATGAGAATGCATGTAGCTTCCTGATGATCTCCAATGTCTCATTGTTGACATTATCCGCACATTTGGCAAAGAATAGAGTTTCCTTCTGTTTGTCTCCTTCTGGCGATGATTTCTGTTGAGTAACAGTAGCCTCTGGCGGAGCAGGTACATTTATCGACTGTTCCGAGACTGCAAGAGTAGGCTCGGCTGGGTCGGATACTTCGACTGGCTGTTCAGCAGATGCGATAGTAGGATTTACTGGATTGGATGCTTGTGGATTGGATGTCTGAGAGACGGATATTTGAGATGGATTTGCGTCTTTTTCTGAGACATTGTTTTCCAATTCTGCAAAACTCATAATTTTGGGCACAACAACATCCACCTGGCCATCGGAGAAATGAAGCATTTCCACAGCATACGTCTCAAAGGAGAATGGTCCTCGCGCGTTGAGGAATTTTATGGTTCGCCTCAGTTCATCAGTTATTCCGTTTACAACCATTACCAGCCGAAAATTTCCCTGTTGAAGCGCAGCACTAATGGAATCTTTGAATTTCTCCTCTGACCATTCCTCGGCTGGAATTTTCTCGCTCATGAGTTCCGCTATGGATCTACCCTCGCAACTGAGCACCATGCTGTCAAACTCTTCGTAGGAAATCTCCCAAAGACGTGCGGCATATTCCAGGGCCTGCCCCATGATTTGCCCTCTGGCAGATGAGTCATCGGCAACCTTACATTCCACAATTGTTATGCTTCCATCACCGTCTACACCTATGAGACCACTATCATCCTGAGAGCCATTGCTTTGTGCGTTTTTTATACACACTTTTAAGTTGGGTTCGTTCTGCCCCGTCCCCTCGACGGAAATAAGCTCCGGGATCTGATGTATGAGGTCCTGTATATATTCATCCGTGTTATTATCGCCATTGGGGAGTATTCTTTTCCATGCACCATCTTTTTCGTTCCTAATGGCAATCTTCATTCGCGAACCCTCCTAAAGTTTCTATAATGGAATTTATAGCTCTATATTATTATCGTTACAGACATTGTACACATACTTCGCCCTACCTTATTCGTTCTGGGTACTGTCGATAGGTATACTTTTACTTTATTAGTCGGACAAAGACCAAAGTATCGGTTAAAATCTCACCAATAATAATCACACATGCCCTCATGGCAAAATGGGATTCAAAGCCTGTATGAGAAGTGTGTTGTAGAGTCTGGAGGTGTATGTCGATGGGTATATAGTGGCGATAACCGGGTGAGTGGCAGCAGAACGTCTCAGCACTCCCACGTTCTGAGGCGATTGCCAGAATCTATTACTTACTTAACGTGAGTTCGATATAAGAGTGCTTGTCATCCCAGCGAAGGCTGGAATCCAGAGCAAAGCATCATTTTGGTAGACTGGATTCCAGCCTTCGCTGGAATGACAAATCCTCCAGATGCCCTTCTGAAAAGGCTATTTTAGAGGCATTCGCACGGATAATATGGATACTTTGCGTCGAACTCACGTTACTTATTGACTACCGTATAGCCCCCGATCAGCCAGTAGGCGGCAGCGAATGTATACAGTTTTGCCAATAGCTTCTCTATCCGCTCAGGATTGACGTGTTTTCCGCCATCAGACCAGACTTTGTCATTGGCTTCCACGCTTTCCCAGCGGCTTATCCAGGCATAGTCGGACTTTGCCGCTGCAACCCCGGATTTGCCGCCGCTATATCCCTTGAGCAACTGCACATCCAGGCAGCCGGGGAGCTTTACTGTTTCGGGTATGAACTCTGTCAGCATAAATCTCTCAAATTCTTCTCTGTCAACGTCTGGTTTTAGATCGACCGTATGGATCGCACGAAATTCTGCCATACTTGAATCCTCCTATCAAATGTTTCCCTGGGAGCGCAGGCATCTTGCCTGCAAAATAAGGATAATGCAGGCAAGATGCCTGCGCTCCCAGAGTAGCCTCATCTAACTGAGCAAAGCAATCATGATTTCGCTCACCATAAGCGCCAATATAGCTATGAAGATGAACAGTAATATCTTAGCCCAGATGGGCACGGACAAAAATGCGATCAGGTATCCCAACAGGAAGAACGCCACGATAATTATGACAAATAACGCTACCTTGATCCACCTGGATTTGGCCGAACGGCCCTGTCTTCTCTCCGGCGCGATTCTCCTGTGAAGATCCATCAGATCGATCTTGTCCCGTGACGGGCGATTCTTGACACGCCGTTTGCGGGGCTTTTGTGAAGATAAAAACCGAGGTTTGGGATCGCTTCTGTCCCTCATAACTACCGCCTAACATACTACCAGATCGAGTTAACGCAATGCGAGTAACGCTATAAGATCGCCTATAGTTTCCAGCCAGCTTTTTCCCGGCGTGCCGACCCATCCGGCTTTCAGCCCTTGCCCGTCGTGGCTCATCCCACCGCCGATTGAGCCTAACGTTTGCAGACGCATCATGTATTCTTCAGGTTGGTTCAGCAGACCTGTTTCCCATAGCATTTCCGCAGAGCTTCCCAGATCTATATAGCACAGTAGACCTGACTGCCGCGAAAGTTGCGAATTTACCCGGGCAAACGCCTCTGAAACTACCAGCGGAGGCTCTTCATTAATAATAGCTTCGAGTCTCTTGAAATTGCCAAATACCAGCAAATCATCCGCGAACATATATCCCACCGGGATTTCCGGGGAAATCGAGGTTTGTATTCCATAGAGTGTCACACCTCCATATTCCATCTGCTGAGTCTGGATGGACGCGGCTGAAAATATCTTCTCAATGGACATAGCGCATTTCTCGCGATCCTCCACTCCGAAGAACACAAGCCCGCCTCTCAACAAAGATGCGGGACCTCCTGCTGCTCCCATAAGTGCTGGCAAAGGCATGGCGATACCTACCTCGCCAGTCAAAGATTCCAGTATGTCATCATTCAGACTTACCCCCGTTTCCTGCTCAAACTCGGAGATGCCGTTTTGCATATCAGCATATTCCTCTTCACCCAATACGTTTCTTATGCCATCCCTGAGTTTCCCCCACATTGCGGTGGGATTTCCCAAATGTATGGCAAAGAACATATCCGCGCCTGACACGGGTATTAGATGTGGAGAGGATAGCGGCTGATTTGCCGCAAATAGGGAGGTCACCGCCCCGCCGCTGTCGTCACCTGTGAATAGATACATCTCCTGTTCTCTGGTTGCGGACAGCAAATTCGCTGTATATGCTATGGACTTGATCTCATGTGCCCCTATTATTTGCAGAAGCTGGCTCATATCTCGATCCCCTATGCCCATGATAGGCCACAGGAGTTCCATGTTTATGTAAGCAAATATCTCATGTTCGTTGGAGATGTCGACGCACGTCCTGTTATACTTAGGATCGTAAATTAGAGATGGATATTCACCGAGATAAACATCCACGATTGCCTCAAACGAGTCCTGTCCCAGCGCAAAAACAAAGAGGTTGTCCAGGAACGCATACTTGATCGGTAGCTGTTCTCCTCTGGGTCCCACCGACCCAAATGGAACACTCCGGTATGTGCCAGCATCAGGCCGTATCTCAAGATCCTCGTTACTGCCTAATTTTTGCTCAATCTTCCGAACTACTTCGGATGCACCCTCTGAATCGCCCACATCAATTATTACAGCCGACAAACCCAGGTCAGCAGGAGCGGGGACAGTATGCACCTGAACGAAAGCTATTCGACGCCCAAAGGCTCCCATCAATGTCTGAAGGTCGACGCCAAGCAGTTCCTCTACCTGTCCTATTGCATCCTCCAGATTACTGGATGCTAAAAGAAACTGCCAGGAAGGCGATGCCCCCATCGCGTCCCAGATCCCGGAGACGTTTTCGAGAGCAATGTAACCCATGCTGTAAGCAGGTATAACACTCTCGATCTCCGCCGCGTAACTGCCAGACAAGGTAACGGATAGACTCATTAACAGAATGGAACAAAGAAAAAACTTTCTAATCGGAATCACCTCCTGTGGCAACGGCAAGCTCTATTCCCACTGGAAAACAACTTTTCCTGTTTCGCCGCCATCAAAAATCCTATATGCTTCCGGCGCTTCTTCGATAGAGAATCTATGTGTTACGGTTCCCTCAAAGGAGATCTTCTGTGCATCGACGAAGTTCACCATTTCCATCGTCAGATAAAGTGGAAGCACAAATGAACCCATTAATGTCAATTGTGAGCCTATTATCTGTCCGGGGTTAATAACCTTTTCAGAGCTTCCAGCCCCAACAAAGACCGCCTTGCCGCCGCGATGCAGGCATGACACAATATCCGTCCTGCCTCTGGCGCTCCCGGACGCTTCAAACGCTAATTTCGCGCCTTTCCCATCCGTGAATTTACGTATTGCTTTGACAGGGTCTTCATTCTGAGCATTAACGACAGCATCTGCCCCAACCTGCATCGCCAGTTCAGTGCGTTTATCAATAATGTCCACACCTATGACTTTGCCGCCCATAGCTTTCGCCAGAATAACGCCGCTAAGTCCTACTGGCCCCAAACCAAAGACCGCTACAGTGTCGCCGGCTCTAACGTCCAATTTCTTCATTGAGGAATATGCAGTTCCGCCGGGGCAGGCTATGAAAGCGCCGTCAGTAAAGCTAACGGAGTCCGGCATCAGGACGCAGTTTCGCTCATCTGCGATGATGTAATCAGCGTGGGAACCATCCACGGGACCACCGTAGCCCCGCTTCTCTTTGCACCACATCATATTACCAGCCGCGCATTGATCGCAATAACCGCAACCGAGATAGTGGTACACGGTAACCCTATCGCCCTCTTTAACCCTCTTCACCCCATGACCCAAACTGTCCACGATTCCGCACGGTTCATGACCGGGTATCCTGTCACCGCGCTGCTCTGCGCTCTTTTTGTCCATGTGGTAAAGATGCAGATCGCTGCCGCATATACCCGTTGCCATCATTTTGACTCTGACTTCTCCAGGACCCGGCACAGGATCGGGAAAGTCTTTCACACAGCATTCGCTATCGCCCAAAAGCACAACGCCTTTCATTTAGCACCTCATTTCTTGGGATTTTCCACTCCTGGCAGTATTCTACTAAGCGGTATATATTTTTTGCAAGGCAATTTTGCACATTCAGAGCATACCAGTTGACTGGTTAATTGTCAATATGAAATTTCAGCGTTTGTCAGGCAGGATTAAACGCAACGCGTTAGTAGAACCTAACGCTAGTGAGGCAAGGTAGGCAATTGCGCAGGTATATATTGGCTATCCCCGGCTAGTACTCAGACACAGTGAATATTATGGATATATTCGTAGAACATGCCGCTGGCTTGTTTACCAACGGGCTGGCAGCCTCGTTCTACTATAAGCTGAGTACTAGAATCTAACCATCATTGATACGCGGTGTGTATCACCTAAGCCGTCGCCATCGGGAATATAGGCGTAGTCAAGCTGAAAGCTCATAGCTTCCAGAGGTTTCGTTCCGTATGCCCGCAGTCCCAGGCCTACTGAAAGTCCATCTTTAGGATTACCATTATCGTCGATGCTGTACCCAACACGGAGTGCGAGGATCTCGCGAAGCCATTTTTCCAACCCGATGTGGTATGATGGATCACCCGCGCCGAGTTTGCTGAACTCTGCGGCGATAACGGAACCCTTTGAGAACTTATACCCGATGCCGCCCCTGACGCTGACGGGTAAACTTGCTTCTTCAATGCTTGAAGTTATTTTGATATTTTGCACACTGGCTCCCAGACTCAGTGTTCCCATGCTAATCAGACAGCCCAGGTCAGCGGCCGTGCCGTTGGAGTCTGCTACATCGAAATTCTCACCAAAAGCCTTGACTGTGGCGCCCAGTGAAAATACTCCGGGTATGAGATCGTAACTGCCTGAGAGTCCGGCGGCGAATGAATAGGCATTGAATAAGCTATCAGGGTCCTCCGTATCGTCGCTCCTTCTCTCGATCTCTGACTGCAAATATATGACACTGAGCCCAACAGCGGCGTTCTTGCCAATAGGCTGTGAATAGGCTCCCGAAGTGTATTTAATGTCTGCCAGCCATACGTTATACATGGCGGAGAATTCGCGTTTCTCCATCTGCGTCAGGCCAGCAGGATTCCAGAACACAGAATTGACATCGTCCGCAACACCGACGAAGGCTCCGCCCATGGCAGCCGGCCTGGTCGCTGCATCGATCTTGAGGAACGCTGCTTCGTTAGTGCCCATATCATCGGATATTTCAGCAACGCTGGTGAATGACATGGCAAGTACAGCGGAAACGGCAATCATGAAGCTGTATAAGCCTCTTCGCTTTGTTTTTCGCATTCGGACACTCTCCTGATTGTGAGTCTATTAGTCTGTTAGTCCATTGGTCTATTAGTCTATGGGTCTGTTAGTCCGTTAATCTGAGGACTTATTGACCCATAGACCTATTGACTTATTGACCTAATTCTTTATTACCATTGGCTTGCCAATTTTATTGGCTACCTGATCATCAAGCTTTGATTCGAGTCTGAAGATATATATACCAGTTGCAACCTTATTTTCTGCGGCGTTCACGCACTCCCACTCGACGCTCGTGCGCGTTCTCGATGGAATGTCATAGTGCATTTCCTCGTAGACCAGATCTCCGCTCACGTCGTACACGAAGAGCGTTACATCAACATTCCGGCTTTCAGGAGCATTAACCTCGAAGGAGATATGAGCTACGCCGTTGGTAACAGGGTTCGGCCAGCAATACGCATCTCTCTGGAAGGAAAGCGATATGGTGAACTCTATTTTCAGGTTGGCGTCGTAGACCTCGAAGTTTCCAGCGTTGTCCCAGACCCTTATTTCAAGCTCATAAGTGCCGGAAGCGTCTGGCAGATAATCCAGCGACCAGGTGCTCCAGGGTTCTTCGTCAGCATCGCTTTCATCAACAGCCTGTACCCAATCCAGCTCTTTGCCGCCGGGTCCTGTTCCACCTATTTCCACCTTAGCGACGCCGGAGGCCGCAACGCTATTATCTTCCCCGCCGCTCGCCCTATCTGTGGCAGTGCCCTTCAATTCGATAAGCTCATCTTCTGCCTCCAGTTCCTCACCAACAGGTTCAGTGAGGTTCGCTTCAGGTACGTGTGTCTCAAACAGGAACTGCGTGGAAATAGTTGCTGACGACCCACTTGCACCGTTTCCACTCAGGTCAACAGGGTTGATACTAACGTTATAAATTCCCTCTTCATACAGCAGCCCGGTAGTGAGCCATATAGTGTCTACACCGTCCTGCATCAAGCTCCCGGTCACATCGCCTCCCGGACCACTGACTATTATAGACGACTGAGTCAGATCAATGCCTACGCCATCGTCTTCCAGTTTGGCGATTATGGTAACACCATTCTTAGTGTTGACAGCGGTAGGATATGCGTCAAGAGCGGAATCCGTTTCCAAAGGCTTGTCATTGATGCTTATCTCAGCCATATTCACTGTGGGTGGGCGTGTGTCGTAATAGAACTCATACTGCACGACCAATGTGTTGCCTGCCTTGTCCCTGGGGCTGATAATGACAGTGTAATAGCCATCCTCCCCGCCGTTGCTGGCAAGCGCGACATCCAGTATCAATATTATGTTGGAAGTTTCCTGGTCGATATAGACCCTGCCAATTATCTCCTTACCGCTGGTAGTGTTCTGGAGCTTCATCCAGCTATCGCTGGCGTTCTCCCAATCGATCCCGGAACTAGGCTCGGCATCTGTGAGCACCACCGATATCTCACTCAAGGAACTGCCCGCCTCACCAGAAGACCAGAGGAATATGTTATCCGTGTCCACTTCGGGATTGACAGTATCATAGAAGAACTCAAACTCAACGGTCGGTCCCTGAAGCTTTGCCGCATTAACTGGCGTAACGGAAATAGTATAAGTTCCATCATCCGATCCATTAGCAGCAAGCGAATTGGTGAGGGTGTATATCAGTATCTTCTCGCCATCATCGCTCTGGATACCGGTCACATCGCCTTTAGGGCCTCTAAGCCTGACAGTAGAGCCTGTAGCCGAAAGATCTATGCCACTGTTGCCAGTCTCTCGCAATTCGACTCGCACGTCCCGCAGTTGGGTATTCACGTAAGCCGCTTCCGCAGGCGTTGTGGCAGGCGTTGTAGAGACGACCTCCGGGATATTGATGGAGTAGATAAAATCTGCCCTTACTGTCGTGCTATTCTTAGCCTTATCCACAGCGTTGATTTCCAGCCTGTAGATTCCTTCCGCGGACAATCCAGCAGGGAACTTAAGCCACATAGTATTCTCGTCGTCATCGCTGATGTCACTGTCTACAGTGTCACCGTTGGTGTCTATTAACGTCATAGAAGACCTATCCAGATCAATACCTGCGGGGCCTTCGTCCATCAGCGTAGCTTCCATTTGAGTTATCTGCTCATGCACGTAGGATAGTTCAGCATCTATATCTACAGGCGAAGCTGAGACTACCACCGGGGCCTGAGTATCGTATATGAACTTAAACTCCCTGTCCTCCGCGTCCTCGCGTTTTGCAGCGTTGACAGGATTCACGACGATAGTATACTCACCATCTTCCGTACCGTCAGCGGAGCGTGCTCTGCTGAGAGTGAACGTGAGGGTGTCTCTTCCATTATTGCTCTGTTCACCAATTATGAGCATACCGTCAGGCCCTCGAAGACTGATCTTTGAGCCTGTGGCCGAGAGGTCGATCCCGCCGCCGCCTGTTTCACGCAGCCTGACTACCACCTGGGTGAGTTGCTGGTTCACAAAGGCTCTATCCGGTGAATCGGTGATAGGCGTGGTGGAGATGACAACGGGCAAGCCTGTCTCGTAGACAAACTCAGTTTCCCAGGAGGTATTGTAGCCATTACCTGCCTTATCGACAGCAGTAACCAACACCGTATACGTTCCATTTATTTCCAGACTGGCGAAGCTAAGAGTCATTTCGCTAACACCGTCATTGTTGAGCAATCCCGACATTGTATTGCCGTTCGGGGTGCGGACTTCTATCTCGGAATTCTGGAAGTCTATTGCACCGTCGCCGCTGTCTTCCAGCTTTGCCGACACCTCTGTTATGTTACTGGTTACCAGAGCGTCGTCCGCCGGAGACACTTCCACAACAGTGGGTGGAACAGTATCATAGAGGAGTGGATAGCGGAACTCTTTCTCGTTACCCGCCTTATCTATCGCGTTCACGACTACGCTGTATATGCCATCGGCTGATCCGTCCTTCGCTAGAGGACTATCCAGATTCCAGCTTACTGTATCATCGGCATCGTCAGTCTGAACACCGGGCACCTGCGTGCCATCCGCTGCCTCCAGATAGATCATCTGGTCTTCGATCTCTATACCAGCAGGGCCTTCATCCCTGAGAGTTACCTGTATAGAGGTTAATTGCTGACCCACGTGGGTTACATCTGCGTTGATGTCCACAGGAGTGGCTGACACCACTTCTGGAGTCTGCGTATCGTATATCACGGTATATAGCCGCGGCTGTCCGCTGGCTCCCGTAGTATCCATAGGAGTTACCGTGACCTCGTATTCACCATCGTCAGTTCCATCTTTAGCCAGTGAGTGAACCGGCGTCCATACTAACGTATCGTCTCCGGAGCTTGTCTGATCTGCCTGTAACTCGCCACCTGGGCCTGTGACCACAATGGACGAACCTGTTTCCGAGAGATCAAGCCCGATGCCGCTTCGATCCTCCAGCACAGCCTCGATGCTATCCAGCGAATCCACGTAGGCTCGATTTGTCAATGAGACACTTTTCACCGCAGGAGCTTTCAGAACGTAGGAGAACTTGACCTCCACAGGATAGCCGGCGTTACCTGCCCTGTCCAGAGGATTTATCTGGATAACGTAATTTCCAGTGTCAGTCAGAGTTGAGAAAGTCAGGGTTATAGTGCCCACCCCATTGTCGCTCTTATCCGCCTGCACCTGTCCATTTGGTCCCTGAACATTCACGCTGGTTGCATCCAGATCTACGCCGCTGCCGTCACCATCGTGGAGCTTTACTGTGACCTGTGATATGCCTTCGTAGAAAGCATCGTTAGCCGCGGGAGTGGTAGAAACCACCGAGGGCGACATAGTATCAAAGAGGAAGGTAAAGCTCTCTTCAGCCACCCCGCCTGCTTTATCCACCACCTTTATCTTTATGGTGTGAGTGCCATCAGCAGAGCCATCCGTAGGACGCGGGGAAGATAATTCCAGAGTTATCGTATCGCTACCGTCATCCGTTTGGACGCCGGGCACTGCGACTCCCTGCGGGTCTTCCAGGCTGATAGTTGAGAGGTCCAGGTCTATTCCCTTCTCGCTGTTGTCCCTCAAAACCGCCACTACCTGAGAGAGCGAATTTACGAAAGCCCTCTCCGGCGGCTCTAATGACACAACTTCAGGGAGCAAATCTCCCGATTTTTCCACAAAGTCAAAATTCGATTCATGTATGTATTCATTCCCCGCATTATCTCTGATTGTTATCCCAATAGCATATCTGCCAATGTTCTCCAAGGCGGGGAATGTAAATGTCATAGTATCAACGCCATTGTCCTGCCGAACTATATTCGACACATCGGTCAGGCTCATGGTTCCCTTGCTGGCGGCAAAGTCCACTCCACTGCCAGCGCCATCGCTCACCTGTATCACCACCGCGCTTACTGCCTCGCTGAGGACATCTCCGTCCGCCGGTGTAATGGATGTCACCACCGGAACCTGCGTATCATACATAAAAGTGAAGCTGTCCTCAAGCTCACGACCTGTCTTATCTACTGCTTTCACTTTTATGGCGTACGTATCATCCACAGATCCGTCTGTAGCAAGTGGGCTGGTCAGTATCCAGATTATCGTATCATTGCCATCATCAACCTGACGGCCTGGCGCTACAACTCCCTCTGAATTTTCCAGCGTGATAGTTGAGAGATTCAGGTCTAATCCCTTGCCGCTGTTGTCCCGCAACGTCGCTTCTACCTGGGACACTGCGTTTACAGCCGAATTGTCAGCAGGATCTACTGATACTATCTCCGGCAATACGTCTGTGGTATCTGCAACGAAGTCGAACTCCGACTGATACGCAAATTCGTTTCCTGCTTTATCCCTGAGAGTTATGCTCACAGTATAAGTGCCAGTGTCCTCCAGCGCAGGGAAGGTGAACGTCATGGTATCAACGCCGTTGTCCTCCCGGACTACGCTGTCACCTGATACGCCGCTTAGCGACATAGTGCTCATACTGGCGGCGAAGTCTGCTCCACTGCCAGCGCCATCACTCACCTGTATCACTATCTCTGTGGGAGCAGTGGTGAGGACGCTGCCATCTGCCGGTGTTATGGATGTTACCACCAAAACCTGTGTATCATACACAAAAGTGAAGCTGTCCTCAAGCTCACGACCTACCTTGTCCACTGCCTTCACATTTATGGTGTATGTGTTATCAGCAGATCCGTCTGTTGCCAGCGGATTCGTCAGCACCCAGATTATCGTATCATTGCCATCGTCAACCTGGCGACCCGGCATGGTAACTCCCATCAAGTTTACCAGCGTGATAGTTGAGAGATTCAGGTCTAGCCCCTTGCCACTGTTATCTCTCAGTGTTGCTTCGACCTGAGATACTGCATTTACAGCCGAATTGTCCTCAGGATCTACTGATACTATCTCCGGCAATACGTCTGTAGTGTCCGCAACGAAGTCGAACTCTGACTGATATGCAAATTCGTTTCCTGCTTTATCCTTGAGAGTTATGCTCACAGTATAAGTGCCAGTATCCTCCAGCGCAGGGAAGGTGAATGTCATGGTATCAACGCCGTTATCCTCCCGGACTATGCTGTCACCTGACACTCCACTCAGCGACATAGTGCTCATACTGGCGGCGAAGTCTGCTCCACTGCCAGCGCCATCACTCACCTGTATCACTATCTCTGTGGGAGCCGTAGTGAGAACGCTGCCATCTGCCGGTGTGATGGATGTCACCACCAGAACCTGCGTGTCATACACAAAAGTGAAGCTGTCCTCAAGCTCACGACCTGCTTTATCTACTGCCTTCACCTTTATGGTGTACGTATTATCAGCAGAACCGTCTGTGGGAAGAGGATTGGTCAGCACCCATGTGATGGTATCATTGCCATCGTCAACCTGGCGACCCGGCATGGTAACTCCCAGCGAGTTTACCAGTGTGATAGTTGAGAGATTCAGGTCTAGTCCCTTGCCACTGTTGTCTCTCAGTGTCGCTTCTACCTGGGACACTGCATTTACAGCTGAATTGTCCTCAGGATCTACAAAGACTATCTCCGGCAATACGTCTGTGGTGTCCGCAACGAAGTCGAACTCTGACTGATACGCAAATTCGTTTCCTGCATTATCCCTGAGAGTTATGCTCACAGTATAAGTGCCAGTATCCTCCAGCGCAGGGAAGGTGAACGTCATGGTATCAACGCTGTTGTCCTCCCGGACTATGCTGTCACCAGACACTCCACTCAGGGTCATGGTGCTCATATTGGCGGCGAAGTCTGCTCCACTGCCAGCGCCATCACTCACCTGTATTACTATCTCTGTCGGCGCTGTGGTGAGGACGCTGCCATCTGCTGGTGTAATGGATGTTACCACCAAAACCTGCGTGTCATAGAGGAACGTGAAGCTCTCTTCGGTTTCGCCACCTGCCTTATCTACTGCCTTCACTTTTATGGTATACGTACCATCAGCAGAACCATCTGTGGGAAGTGGGCTGGTAAGCTCCCAGGTTATCGTCCAGATTTCCGCATTAATATCATATTCTTCGCTCTGAACACCTGGCACTTCCACCCCCTGTGGATTCTCCAGCCTGATGGTAGATAACTCAGGGTCTATGTCTTTGCCACTGTAGGCCCGCAACTCAGCTTCTACCCTAAATATCTCTTTCTCAAATGACCTCTCTGGCGGGGTTACTGATAACACTTCAGGAAGAATATCTGTTGGCTTCTCAGCAATATAAAACTTGGACTGATATGTGTATTGATTCCCTACATAGTTCCTGGGGTATTGATTCCCCGCATTGTCCTCAAGTATTATCCCAATCGTGTATGTGCCAATATCCTCAAGCGCAGGGAAGCTGAATGTCATGGTATCAACACCGTTGTCCTCCCGGACTATGCTGTCACCTGACACTCCACTCAGCGTTATTGTATCCATGGTGGCAGGGAAGTCCATTCCGCTGCCTGCTCCATCGCTTACCTTGATCACTATCTGGGTGAGCGCGGTGGTGAGGATGGCGTCATCTGCTGGTGTTATAGATGTTACAGTTGGAACCTGCGTGTCATAGAGGAACCGGGCTGTGAACTCGTCTGTCCCGCCTCTCTTGTCAACTGCTTTTACCTTTATGGTATACCAACCATCGGCAGATCCATCTGTGGGAAGTGTACCCGTCAACTCCCAGGATATCCTCTCCAGGTCACTTCTACTCTCATCCTCAGTATCACATTCCGGACATACGTCCAGTTCTGCACCACACTTGAGAGTGTCTCCGTCTGTCTGGATACCGGGAACTCCCACTCCCTGCGGATCTTCGAGCCTGATGGTGGATGCGCCAAGGTTTATCCCTTTCGTGCTGTTATCCCTCAATACTGCTGTCACGTAGAGCAGCTGTTTTACAGGGTCCGTCTCCGGCGGGTCTGCGGCTACCATGTCTGGCAGAATATCCGCCAAATTCGCAACGACGTAGAATGTGAACTCCCGTGCTTGAGTTGGGCTATTACCTGCGAAGTCAGTGGGGAGCACCTGTATCGTATAGATACCTGTGCTCAAATCCAATTCCTCAAAGGGAGTGAACGTTATGGTATTTGCACCATCATGAGTTGTCCAGCCGTTTATGAGGCTACCGTCCAGCCGCACAGATACAGTTCCCTTAGTTGTGGCCAAATCCGGCCCGCTGCCGCCCCAATCATTCATCACAATTTTTATCTCGGAAGGCGGAGTAAGTAGGACAGCCTCATCCGCAGGCGTGATAGAAGTGATTCTCGGGAAGACTGTGTCATAGAAGAAAGTATAGCTGATGGTTTCTGTATTGCCGATATTATCGTATGCTGTGACTTCAGCAGTATATAGGCCGTCCGCTGAGCCATCGCCCGGAAGCACCGACGCGAGCTTAAATACAATGGTATCCAATCCGATTGTACTCTTAGTTCCGGCTATTTCGTCGTCAGACGGATTTTTCAATTTTATAGTGGATTTGTCCAGATCCAGCCCTTCACCGCTGTTATCCTTCAACTGGGCTTTCACTTCCGTCAGTGTCCGGACGAAATCCTCCGCTGGCTCAATGAGATCGATCTCCGGTTTCTTTGTGCTGACCTTTACCGTGGTGCCTTTCTCTTCCTCATTTCCCCCTCGGTCTTTCGCCTCGATCTTTATGTTATATGTATCATCCTCAACGTAATTGCCCAGACCATCCTTGCCGTCCCATGACACGGAGTTGCGCCCTTCTGCCGTTCCGGCTGTAGGCCTGGCAGGGGCGATTAGTTTGTCCGCTCCGATAGTTACAGTGACTTCCTGATCATTGCCTGAGAGACTTTCGGACAGCGTATAGTAAATGGTAACCTTATCATTTACACCGTCGCCATTGGGAGAGAATGTTTCAGGATCAACAGCTACTTCAGTAATTGTCAGCGTTCTGTCCAGAGTAAAATTTTCTGAGTCCTCGTCTTCATCTCCCCAATCGATCTTACCATTGGCTATATCATCTATAACCACAGCGATTTCATATTTTCCATCGGCTATTCCCGACAACTTGCTTCTGTTCATACGGTACGTTACAAGGGTTCCATTAGTCGCACTTCCACTGGTTATTATATCGTCATCATTGAAATCACCGTCGTCATCAACGTCAACGATAATAGCATAATCGCCATCTTTACCATCGTCATCATCTGCGTCATGCTCGAGGTCAGGTATAAACGTGATGATCAATATCTGCTGATTATCGCCTCCGAATACCTCATCCTGGTACTCGTCATCTATGATTTGCAGACCCTCTTCAAATAAATCGGCTCCCGCAATCGAAGCTGCTAAACTAAAGACCAACATAAAAGCAAGAGACACAATAAATGTCTTTGGCATTTTGATTCCTCTCAGATTTTGTATCAAAGCGATTTCCTCCCTCAAGCCGACGGTTCAATTAGTCACTCATAGCCTATTCCATATACACATTAAACAAACCACGAATCTCGAACACCACCGAATATACAGCGGTGCGAAACCCGTGGTTAGTCATACAGTCTTAGTTATAAACTTTTTGACCTAATCCACACCTGAAATAGACGATATAAATCCACTAAAGTTTAATTTTTCTTGATGGGGAAATACACCGCAGGTCGCATTATGAAGCAGATTCGGCAGGGAACTGCATATCATATAATTTCCGATAAAGACCACCTTGAGCCAGGAGTTCCGCGTGAGTACCAGTCTCTACTATTTTACCATCATCAATGACCAGCAGCTTGTCCGCATTAACTATGGTGGATAACCTGTGCGCAATGACGAACGATGTTCTGTCTTTCAGCAATTCTGCCAGAGCTTTTTGGATCAGCATCTCCGTGTATGCGTCAACGCTGGAAGTTGCTTCATCCAGGATCAGTATGCGTGGGTCAGCAAGAAGAGCGCGAGCAAACGATATCAGTTGTCGCTGACCAACGGACAAATTTGACCCACGTTCCCCTACGCCTGTATCATATTCAGCGGATAATTGGGATATAAACCGATGGGCGTTTACCGTCTCAGCCGCCTGGATGATCTCCTCCTCGGTAGCATCGAGTTTACCGTATATTATATTTTCTCTGATTGTGCCGGAGAACAGGAAGCTGTCCTGCAGGACTATACCCATCTGGCTTCGCAGTGATCGCAGCGTCACATCCTTAATGTTGTAGCCATCAATGAGAATCTCCCCTTCCTGGAACTCATAGAGGCGCGCCAGAAGGCTGACAATTGTACTTTTACCCGCTCCAGTGGGACCAACGATCGCTATAGTCTGGCCTGTCTCTGCCGTTAGAGATATATCATGGAGCACGTACTCCCCTTCTTCGTATGCGAATGATAGGTTCTTGTATTCCACATGCCCCTCTATAGTCGGCAATTGGACAGCATCCGGGGCTTCCTGCACCGCAGGTTGTGTATCCATTATCTCAAAAATCCGCTCTGAACCCGCCATAGCTGACTGCATGATGGTATATATGCGGCTAATCTGTCTGATAGGCATGTAAAATCTGTGTATATACGTCAAAAAGGCCACTAATTCCCCGCTGGAAAGATTCTCGCCCATTATCTGAATACCGCCATACCATATTACTATACACGTTCCTATTGAGCTGATTATCTCAATAAGAGGGCGGTAAATAGACCAGATTTTAACAGCCTGCATATTAGCATCCACGTTCTCCTCATTAGTTTTGTCGAAATGCTGAATATTGGTATCCTCTCTGGAGAACGATTTCACCACACGCACACCAGAGATGCCTTCTTCCAATTTGGCCGTAACATTTGCCACTTTCTTCCTGACCTCTCTGAAAGCGGCTCGGCCCTTCGTTCTGAATAACAGCGTAACCGTGAAAAGCGCAGGCACTAGAGTAAAACTTAGCAGGGATATCTTGACATTCATGTAGAGCATTAAGACCATTATGCCGATCATGCTGACAAGATCGATTGCTACGCTGGCTACGCCGTGAGTGATCAGCTCCTCCAAAGCCTGAACGTCGTTGGTAAGTCTGGAGATTATTTTGCCTGTCTCACGCTTATCAAAGAATTCCATGGAAAGGCTCTGTATGTGCGAAAAGAGCTTAACAGTTATATCATAGATAACATGCTGACCCATCCAGACCAGTATATAGCTCCGACCGAAGGAAATAAACCCGTGGAGAAAAGCCGCGCCAATAAGTATAAGAGCTATAACAGTAAGCCCCGAAAGCTCCCCTTTGTAAATGCTCAGGTTATTCTTTTCATTCCTGATCAGATATTTCTCATCCCCATCGGTTATAAGCCATCTGCTGCCGGGCTTTTTAACCGAAACGGCTGCATCTTGTGAAAGTGGGGCCTCCTTGCTTCCGAAAACTTCCCGAAGTTCCTCCGAGACAATGCTATTGTTCAGAGCATCTTGGTGCGCCAAACCTATGCCAAACTGCACAGGCAATATGTATCTATCAATAGCTATCCTCTGAAACTGGGGTGTGATCATTGCGTATGCGGCTGATAAGAGCATTAAAGCAAGAGCAAAAATAAGCTTATACTTATGAGGCGCCATAAACTTCATCAGCCTGGATATCAATATCTTGTCATAAAACTTGACTTCAGATTCTTCATCCGAATGGCCGTGCATGTGAAAGCCGTGCATGAAAACTAACCTCTTGGTTTATAACCTATAGTCGTCAGCCACTAGAACCAGGCGTTCATTATATGAGAATTTAACACCAGCATCAAGTATCCAGTATCCAGCATCCAGTATCCAGCATCCAGTATCCAGTATCCAGCGTCCAGCTAACCTTCCTCTTCCTGTTGCCGAAACTGCATGTCGTATATCTCCGCGTATATCCCACCTTTTTCCAGAAGCTCCTCATGAGTACCTTGCTCCACGATCTCCCCGTTATCCAAAATAACTATTTTGTTGGCACGCTTTATTGTGGACAATCGTTGAGCGATGACAAACGCGGTTCTATTCTCCAGAAGCTTCGTCAGTGCGTTCTGGATCAGGTGCTCCGTTTCAGTATCTACACTGGAAGTAGAGTCATCCAGTATCAAAATCCTGGGATCCATGAGCAACGCTCTGGCTATAGCTACCCGCTGTTTTTCCCCGCCAGAAAGAGTAACGCCGCGCTCACCGACCTCAGTATCATATCCTTTTGGTAGTGACGCGATAAAATCGTGTATGTTTGCCGCTTTAGCCGCTGCGATTATCTCATCCATAGTTGCATCAGTTTTACCATACGATATATTGTCTTTTAAGGGAGCGGCGAAAAGGTATGTCTCCTGAAGGACAATACTGAGTTGCTTTCTCAGGGATTCCAGAGTAACCTCCCTGATATCGATCCCATCAATCATAATTCTCCCGGAAGTGGGATCATAGAATCTGGGAAGCAGGTTGATCACAGTACTTTTCCCTGATCCAGTGGCTCCCAGCAAGGCCAGCGTCTCGCCCGGCTGGACTTCCAGGTCAAAATTTTTCAGAACTAATCCATCACCAGTCTCATATCCGAAGGATACGTTCTCAAACTTTATATGCCCTTTTATGGATGGCAATGGTTTCGCGTCAGACGATTCCGCCACCTCAGATTCCGTATCCAGAATTTCAAATATGCGTTGCCCGGAAGCTATGGCCTCCTGAGAGACACTTATGATAAATCCCAGCATCCTCACAGGCATCATGAGCATCATCAAATACATATTGAACGCTATAAATTCACCCAGAGTAAGCTCACCTGTCATGATCTGCCAGCCACCAAACCACAGTATAAGTATTATCCCAATCATGAAGAGGAAATCCATGAAGGGGAAGTATGACGACCACAGGCGCGCTATTCTGAGTCTCATTTTTAGCAACAGGTGTACTTGCTTCGAGAATTTATCTATTTCATAGTCTTCCTGCGAGAATGTTCTTATAACTCGCGAGCCTGTTATATTTTCCTGTATGGCAGTTGTCACGTCAGCGAATTTTTGCCTCAACTCCAGAAATCTGGGTCCCACTTTTTTGCCGAAACGCACACCCGAATAACCAACGGCGGGCATCATAGAAAGAGCCAGAAGCGCCAGTTTCCAGTTCTTCGTCAGACATATAGTGAGGGCAGCCACAAATATGACAAGACTGCTTACAAAATTAAACATGCCAAAGGCGTAAAATCGTCTCAAGGTGTCAATATCGCCAGTAGCCCGGGCGATCAATTGGCCGGTTTGGGATTTATCATAGAAACTGAAAGGCAAGCGCTGAAGATGGTCATACATGGTGTTCCGAATATCATAAATCGCCTTCTGTGACGCATACTGCAAAGTGTATTCCTGAACAAATTGAAACACCCCTCTGAGGATAGTCACACCCACAATGCTCAACGCCAGAGCGGCCAGCAATCCACGACGCCCCTCCATTATAGCTATATCAATAGCTCGCTGCGTAATCTCAGGCACCGCCAGAGTCAGTGTCCGATTAATCATTAGCGACAGAAAGGCCAATAGTAAGAAAAACCAGTATTTTTTCAGGTATCCTAATAATCGTTTAAGTGTGGGCATATTCAATCTCTAAGTATTATAATCGCTTAATAACAATAGCTTTGTAGGGGCGGGTTTAATCTTTCTCCACAGATTTTCTAGCTATGGTTCATTACCGTGATGCTTTTAACGGTGGTCATTTCTATAAACCAAAACCCGCCCTTCTTTAAAACGCACTCTATTAAGCGATTCAGACCACTAAGCGGGTTTATTATACATACGGGAAAAACTGTTCATCCTAACGAAGGCATATTTTAACACATACTAACAGTCGATTCAAGAGAGAATTGTAGGCTAAATCTAAAAATCTCAAAGATTCTATCCATTTCAGCTAAAAATGAGCCTCATCGGAGAAACGCCAAGATCCCTTCCACCTTGACGGGGGAAGGCTAGGATGGGGGTGATCAAAAAGACTGTCGTGGAGCCTGACTGGTCTAATCACTCAATAACGTATTTCTTGTCATTCCAGCGAAGGCTGGAATCCAGTGGCAGCATGGGTATTTCCCACCTTACAGAATTTACCGATCAAAACACTAATTGGTCTGATCGCCTAATTCCCCCAACACTTCCTCCGCATCTATTTTCCCCCAATAATACCCCATCTCCCGGCTCATGGTCAATGCCCGCGATGCCTCTGCTCTTGCCGCCGGCAAATTACCCGACGCGAGGTGCGCCCATGCCAGAGCGACCCGAATATCAGCCTCATAAATCCGGTAACCGCCCTGTTGCGCATAACCCAGAGCTTCGTTCAGATGGCTGAAACCATAATCCCCGGCTGTCATTCCCGGTGCAGCGAAGAATCTCGCCTGCCAGCGTCCTCGCGCCAGCAGTGCCTCAATCAGCACGTCTCGTCTGGTAATACTCCGCGCAATTTTGAGTGCGGCTTCATAATGCTGACGGGCAGACTCATGATCGCCCGCATCCGCCGCCAGATCACCCAAAACACGGTGACACATAGATATTAAAAAGGCCCAATGATTACGCTCACAAATCTCCAGATTGGCTTCGGTGACCCGCCGGGCATAGTCCGCCTCCCCCACCCGCCGTAGATGATGGGCGTGGCTAATACCGCGCAGGCTGTATAGATAGCGTTTATCAGGATCAATCTTGCGCTCTAAGGCTTCCGCTTGCTGGAAAGCAGTGCCAGCGGTTTCCAGATTGCCGCTCAGGTGGTCTGACCGCGCCTGCAACCCCAGCGAAGCTTTTTCCTCATCTTTATCCTCCGCGCGGCGGGCGAGTTTCAGGGCTTCCGCAGCAGCCTGCGCACTCTCCGCCAGTCGACCCAGATGGGCATGGCGTTCCGCCAGATTCTGGTAGCTGATGCTGGCGTTCTTCCAATCTCTCATGTCAAAAACCATCTTGCCACGCTCATAAAAAGGCACTGTTTCACTCAGGCGACCCAGATTCATCAGGCAGAAACCGACTCTATTCAGAATCCAACCTTTGCCTTTCGGATCGCTCACCTGCGGCTCATGAGACGTGTCACCATCGGGAAAGAACTCTGACACGAGAGCTAATGTTGTCTCATAAGCCCCAAGTTCGTGAATCAGCACCTTGCGATTACCTTGACCAATTCTTTCCCATAGAATCTGTATTGCCTCATCATACGCCTCGGCTTGACAGGCGTGATGGACAACTTCGATCAGCGGGATCAGATCCTCTAAAGTGGGATGAAGGGGCACATCACCAGCCAGGGAGAGGTAGTAATCCTTAATCTGTTCGTGCATCTCCTGGATCTGGCGGCGGTCACGCTGGTTGAGCAGGGCAGAATAATGTGCCCGGATCAGCGGGTGTGTGGTGTAGTGTTCTTCCTGCGGATTATGGCGCAAAATGCGGTAGTTTTGCAGTCGTTCGATCAACGTGCCAAACTCGGCATCACTCAGGGCGGCAATGGGGACGTTGAGAGCATTTTCCGTTGTTTTGGCGCGAAAAACCTTCTCAAAGGCTATCTCTTTGACCGGCGTGCGAAAGGCGCTGAAGAGCTGCAAGAAAGCGCGTTCGTCGTCGGTGAGATGTTCGTCGTAGCGGCGCAAAATGCGGTGGACGCGCTCATAGCGGGGTTCGTCGGCAGTTGGTGGTTCGATGTCGTTCAGATGGGCAATATCGCCGTTGTGTGCTTCCGCGAGATAGGCTCCGATCAGGCTCAACGTTAAAGCGTGTCCGTCCCACACGTTGACGGCTTCTTTCAGGTCAGCTTCAGCGCCCTCCACGCCGACCTTTTTCAGCAGTTTACAGCCTTCGCTGTCGCTGAGACGGTTGACGTCACGATGGGTATAGCTGGTATAGTCCATGAGATCGAAAACCGGCGCGCGGCTGGTGATCAGACAGAAAGAGGGGTGTCCGGGTGCGCTGAAATATTCCAGAAACTCGCGCAGATCACCGCTGATAAACTCACCGTAGTTGTCTCCTTCCTGATGCTGCATCACTTCCAGCCCGTCCAGGACAAACAGGTAACGTCCGCTGTAGAGCATCCCGGCAATCAGGTGAGCGCGGGCATTGGGCAATCTACAGCGCCGCAGCAGTTCTTTATCTCTGCTGCTGAGATAGTTCAGAGCGGCCTCAAAGAATTCATCCACACTGCGCCGGTCGTAGAATGACCACCAGAACAGACCGTCCGGTTGCTTCTGATCCGGATTTTTCAGCAGTTCGTCAATCCATCGGCTGGCAAGATTGCTCTTCCCCTCACCAGCAAAACCGATCAAGCCCACAATCTTGGTATCCGCATCGCCCCAATCCTGGTTCAGTTGCTCCAGCAATTCGTGCCGCCCAACCCATTCCGGCGGCGGAATCGGCGCGCGATAATCCGTCAGACCGAGGTCCCGCCCAACTGATGCTTCCGCCTGTGACATCACCTCCTCAGACGGCTTTTCGGAGGCTTTGAGTTCCAGAAATTCGCCTTCATAGAGCGAAACTCTGAGCGGATCAAAGGTGAGCACTCTGGCATCAACTGCCCAGGCGGTCTGACTATGTTTGCTGATATTTTCGGGATAGTATGTTTCAGCGATGATCCCCACAACCAGATTTCGCTCTGTATCCAGAACGGCCGCGCCACTCATCCCGCGATCTATTTCACCAGATCGGAGTTGGATCGGGTCTGCTTGCAATTCTTCGCCTTCGCCGCATTCCACATCGCCCATAATTTCGCCACTGGCACGGCACGCGGGATAACCATCTAATGGACAATATCCATAGCTGCGGAAAGGATTGCCTTCAGATGAATCTGCTTCTGCCAGCACGGGGATGTGCTCCGGTGCCAGAGGCGGCGGATTACCCACAAGTTGCAGCAGCACCAGGTCATCATCATGCTCAGTGAAACAGGCGGCAACTCTTGCCCGGCGTTCCTTCGTCTCACCTGTCGCTCGCGGAAAATAAACTCCGATTTCAGCGTCTTCATCCTCAAGCAGCGGATCAGATTTCCCTGCAAAGATACTCTTTATCACCATCTCCCAATTGCCGGGAATTCGCCTGCCCAAACGTGGATTTACACCGGCGGCAGCCACCACATGAGCGCAGGTAACAATCTTCCCATCAAGCGAAATGGCAATGCCCGTTCCGACAATCGCATCCGTTTCAGTGTGGCGGATTTGAACGGTGAAGTCACGTAATTTTTGTGTTATATTTCTGTTGGACGTAATGATTCTTTTCCCCTCCCTTGGCGATTTAATCGGCAATGGCGATTAGCTAACCCATAGCGTGTAGATTGGGCCGAGTACCACAAGCTACCAGCTTGTAAGAAAGGCATTTACAGCACTACTTCGGAACAAGCTGGCAGCTTGTGGTACTACTGGAAACTAATCTGTCAGGGTATTCGCTGCACCGCATGCATCTAGTCCAGAGTTCCCTTATAGACAATCGGTATAAAAAACGTCCACACCAGCACAAGCAATGATCCGACGAATGGGACATGCAGGTTATACAATCTAAAAACGCCGCCCAGGGAATAAAGCCAGATCACAAATGCCCCTGACGAAATGAAAACGACGCTCCATTGTGGCGGGAGGTTTTCCTTTGAATCAGTTGTCCCGTATGCACGAACGACAACTACACCAATCAGACAAACAATTGACCAGATAAGTAACCAAACACGCTGGCCTTCTGGGATGATGCCAACTCCGATCAAATAAAGACCAACGACTTCAGCCGGAATCATCTTCATCAAACGTTCCAGATAGTCTTTGACTCCTTCTCCCGCTCCACGGGATACTGTTCTAGCGCCAACATCGCGTCGGCGAATTCTAAATGGTGCTGACATTTGAGCCTCCTTTCTCACGGCTGGAGATTTTTTATTGTCTAGGAAATTATAAAATCTAAACATGGAGACGCGAGGTAAAAGGGAACCAATATGCTGTATTCTCACTTTCCGGCCTTCCAGCTTTCCTTCCCCGAATACCGGGTGTGTCACTATAACATGGGTGTAAAATACCCACCCCAATACCGAAAACCGATAGTCAAGTATAGCGAACTTATACCCGGAACCAGGTTCTCCAGCAAGCAATATACCCCGCATCTCAACTCAGAAACGCCATGATTTTATGCCTCAAAATGCGGCAGTAGCCAGCATCAGCAAATACTATCTGTGAGGCAGTAAAACTCAAAACTGAAAACCAAAATCTGAAAACTTGATTTTCATTTCTCCAAATGCAGACGTCACCTCGATATGTACATTGAAGATGTTTTTTTACACAACAATACTGAAATTCCGAGCCACAAGATTCTATCTTAACCAGGGCTCATAGACTCATAGACTCATAGACTCATAAACCCAAATCGTTAAACATATGTTCAACTTCTTTCAGACTAATACAAGCTAAACTCAGGTATCATCGGTATTTCACGATTTTCAGAATGTTAAACTTTTTCAGGATTAATTGAGCAAAATGAGGCATTATTACCACAAATTAGCCCCGGATTAGCACAAAATCAGCCCAAAATCAGCAAAAAGTTTAACGGCGTTATATTTGCTTTCCCATCAAGTCAGCGCCATTCAGCCAGTGGCTAATAAAGCTGGCTTTCTTTGCGTCTTAGTGGCTTTGTGTCTTAGTGTTAAAATACCACAGGATATTCCCGGATGTTAGCTATCATCAGTTCCATAGGCCAGTGCCAGCAGCTTTCACGGCTGGAGATTCTTTATCCTTAGATACTCCTCCAGTTCGGGACGGTCATACTCAGATTGCCAGCTCAAATCAGGCAGACTGTAAAACCGGTCTCCTTCCCTATCAACCCGCTTTATCTCCTCCCATCGGCTTCCAGCAAGCTCTGGATCGCCTTCCAGCACAGTGAGTATGTAGGTTACGTCATTCATGGTGAACATTGACCCGGGCATATTGCCCTGTAACATGCTGCGCGGGCCGGTGTAGAAATCCGGATTGTGTGGGACAACCTGTACCAGAATCCTGTCCCGCTTCGCCCATTCTTCCAGATACTCGCGGTAAGGCGCTGGATTGTCGGCATTTCGGGCGGCGAAGGCCACAGCCTTGCGGAAGTTCCCGGGATTGCTCCGTGTGATGGCATGATCGGCAACCTTTATGAGGGCGTCCCTCAACCCTTGGTGCCCCGTCAGATAATAGTATTCCAGCACGCCATGCCCAGCGCCGAAAGTCCAGAAGAACATATTGCCGTTGTTGATGTCTCTGCTCTGCGCGCCACACTTAACTTCAGGGAAGTCCACCCGCGGAGATTCACAGATGCCATTATCCACGACAAAGCACGGGATATATTTCTCAAGAATACTGCTCACTTCATCGCCGCCAGTCATCTCCCACCACGTCAGAAGCCCCTGAAGCCGCCCGCTGTGTGCTGCGTGAATGCGCACGTCCCGCTTTGAGTAGATGTCGCTGTATAGCCGCTGTGCGAAATCCCGGCTGACCATGTCGCCGCTCAGGTAATGATGATAGCGGAATTCCGAATGCGTGGTCTGGCGCTCTTCGTGATTGCCATCGCTCCAATGCTGGACACCGTGCCGCGTACCGCGCCCATACCAAATACCATCGTGCCGCATATCCACGTCGCGCACGTGACGAGCCATAGTCTCGACGAAGAAGTATATGTCCCGATCCCCTGTGCGCATATACTGGTTCTGCATGTATAAGCCCGGCAACCCCTCAGTGTTAGACCATCCCCATCGGCCATTGTCAATAGCCCACTCGTGATTAGGGGCATAGTCCGACCTCCGCCATTTGCTCACGCTTATTTCTTCGTAGTCCTCTGGTGAGTTCTGAAGCAGTTCCACCAGCTTGTCCGGCGGAACGACCCAGCCATAGCCAGTCTTGTAGTGGTGCTGGATATCGCCATAGTCCCAGATGCCGTACCAGCCCCATACTTTCTGGTGGCGCATCCAGAAGCGAGCGAAGTGATCCATATTGGCTTCCACACGGGAGAATCGCCCCGGATCGGGCAGCGGCTGCGGCAGCAGCACTCCAGTATTGATATACCAATCCGCGCCTGCGTATACCAGCGGCGGACGCTGAAAGTCAGCCGCCACAGCATCGATCTTCTCGCCAGAAACATCGTTCCCATGGAAGTAAAGAAGAATCTCGTGAGTCCTGGACACACCGACAAATGCGTCTTTCGCGTAATAGCTGTTGTTGATCCAGTTGGTGTCGGAAGGAACTGATTCTCCCACTGAACGGTGCGGATAGTTGGAATAACGGCGCACGTCCATCAGCGGCTCGCTCTCCGGCCAGAAGTACGCTACCAGCTTCCCACCCTCTGGGAGCGCAGGCATCCTGCCTGCATCAACTGTGTCTACCATCAATTCGTTGGGAAACTGCTGCCACATATCGCGCATCACCACGGCTACGCCGCCCTGTGAACCGCTAATGTCAAGCCATCCGCGCGAGCGGTGTTTTACCTCATCAAAGCGCAGGAAATTCTCACCGGCGCTCTGATGCCAGGCGCGGTAGCCTAAATGACTGTGCTGCTTCAGGCCAGCCCGGACGCCCTCGCCCAGCGTTATTGGTCCATCCTGTCCACCAACCGTCACCCGCGCTCCTTGAGTGGACGCTAACGGCAGTTCCATACCCATACGCCGTACAAAAGCGTTACGAGGATCTTTGTGCAGGAACTCAACTGTCTGGAAAACGCGCACCACTGACCGACCGGCGTAAGCCTCCAGCCTGACAATCACGCGCATTGGCTCTCGTGAAGTAGTCATGCCCTGTAAACGCACCACTGAGCGCAGCGGCCCAGCCTCCTCCAGTTTGATGCTCTCAGGCACAAAGCCGCCATCATCCAGATCGCCATTCCCATGAGTAGTATTACAGGGATATATCTCCTCAGTTCTCAGGAAGTCAACAAAACTGCGCGCACCATCATTTGCCAGTACGTCTTTCCCGTGGAATTTAACGCTCCGAAGCCAGTTCTCGGCCAATGCAGGCAAGATGCCTGCGCTCCCAGGGGCTGCAAGCTCAAGCTGCAATATACCAGTGTCGATGGATACGTTATCCCCATTCTGACTGGCGTTTAAAGCTATTTTTGGCGTGCCTATCTTCGCGCTGCCACCGTATTCAAGGCGATAGATGCTCAACGAGCCGTCGCGCCGGGTCAGGTCGAAACTCAGCACATCGCCTTCGCCGTCTGCTCCCTCCACATCGCCGCCATCAGGCGGGAAAGTGAGAAGCAGCCATTTAATGGACTTGTCCGGCCAGTAAGCCAGCGGGCGCGCCTGAAGCGGCACGTCTAAGCCATCATGTCTCAAGCGCACGTTAGCTGGATCGGCCAGTGCGCCTTTCGGCAGCGGAACGCCGCCGCTAACGAGCGGAGCATCAGCGTCGGCAGCAGGCGCATCCAGCAGGTTCAGATTTGCCAGAGGGATCTCATTCCTCGCTGGTGGATCACTGACCAATTTCTGTACGCCCCAATGCTTTGCCAGCGCCACATCCGGTCGGGAGTCCGGGAACTCACCGGCGAAGGCCATCCAATCAGTGATGTGCTGGTCGCCGAATACTGCTTGAGCCTGCGGGGAATTCACATCAATTGCCGATAAACCGGGATGCCAGAGGTAGACCATTGCCTCTCCAGAATCATCGGCCATCACTCTCAGCGACTTAGGCGCTCGCCTGGTAAGATTCTGATATGCAAAAAGCACTCCCGCTTGTTCGTCGTAAACAGCCATCCACCCCGGCGCTTGGGTCCCGCGCTGCATGGTCAATGACGAGGTGGCTGTGCTCTCGGATCGCCAGATGTGATAATCGCCATCAGTGTTCTGATCGATGGCAAAGTGACGCCAGATATTGTGCTCTGGCTCGTTCATCAGTTTCATTGTGGGGCCGACGTGATATTGATACCAATGCCGGGTATTCCACTGTACCCCGCGGTCGCCTGCCTGGACGACGCGCTTGCGTTTGTTGAGCGCCAGTGGCATTCTCACAGCTACGCTCCGAATAAACCGGTCTTTAAACTGACCATTTGGTGTGAGTTGGGCTTCAACTCTTAAAAATGGACTGCCGGTGAAGGCGATCAGCGTTATTTCGCAGCCAATAGAATCGCCCGCCCCAAAATCCAGCGACCCGGTATATTTAGCCCTGAATTCCCCGCCATTCCGGGTATACTCATGCTCCGCAGGCTGATAGGTTGCCTCAATTATATTGCCCGGCGCGTAATCGCTCCAGCCATCGTATTCCTCTGACTCCAGGACGCTGGCGGTCAGGAGCGGAGCGTCGTTATCAGCTACCAGAGCCTTATCGCCGATATACAGTGAGCTTAGAATACCGCCGTGGCGCAATTCAAATTGCATCGCGCCTGTGTCCACAGTCACACCGTCCTGAACGTCAATGACTTCCAGCTTTGCATTTTCTCTCACAATTCCCTCTCCTTGTATATCATGTTCCGTGTCTGCCCAGACTTGCCCTATGGAGCTTAACAAGACGAACACAGCAGATACAAACGCGAGTGTATGGCCGGTCTTCACCATTTATCCTCTCCTGAAACTCTTTCAGAACAGCAATTCCAGTCCTGTCTATTTTTCCTTCTACCCGGCAGGCTCTTCGCCGGTCTCCTTGTATTGCTTGAGCCACTCATTGATCTCTTCGAGCGCCGGTCCCAATCCCCCGGGACCTCTCTTGCCGGCGACACCCAACTTGCCGTCTTTGCGGACAAGGTAAGCGCGTGTGGGAGCGCCGCCATAAGCCTTGTCTACCTTGTTTTCCATAGTCTCAATGATGGCGGGTATTTTAAGCTCTTTATCGTTTATGAGTTTTTCCGCAACGGCACATCGGTCGCCGTAGGTTTTGTGTTGATTTATGCCCATTTCTTTGGCATAGCCCACTGGCCTATTGCCATCAGCGGCATGTGCCTCCCTGATATAGACTATTCGGAAAACGGCAACGTCTTTATATTTCTCATACATTTCCTTCATATCGTCTAACTGACGAAGAAACGGGGGTCAGGTGTAGCTTCCGAATATAAGAACAACAGGTTTTTTGCCCCTGAATTCCTTCAGATCCGTTTCTTTCTTGCCGTCAAGGGATTTGAGCTTAAATATTGGGGCCTCGTCACCAATTTCCAACTGCTTTCCTTTCTCCTCTCTCATTCTCCTATCACCCTCCGATTTCGATCTTTCACCGCGTTCAATATTCTCCTGTTTGGCGAAAGTTCCACATGCGATCATCGTCAAAACAAGCAGCAATGTTATCACAGGAAAAAGCCATTTCATTGTTAAATATCTCCTCGTATTTTTCCTCTTCTCTGATCAAGAAATTCCGCAATTGGCTAGATCACTAATGCCAGATCAATTTGGTCACCTCACTTTCGTGAAATTCGTCTATTCGTGCCATTCGTGATTAGCTCAGTTTGTGACCGATTGCAGTATATATCTCGCATACATTAGTATACGTCTTCCAACCGACGCCGGTTTATAACCTTTCCGAATCACAGTTGGTATTATTGGTAGACTTCCTCTTCCAGAATCCTGCGTTGTCCACCGCGTTTCGATTCGGCGTTGATGATCTCAGGCACAGGTTCACCGGCATCTTGCATTCGGCGGATGAGGCGCTCTTTCATCACGTCAGCGACCTTGCGGTAAGAATCATTGCCGATCACGTTGGCTAATTCGTAGGGGTCGGCCATCAGGTCATACAGGCAGTCTTCCTGGAATTGCCATGACGTTCCTCGGCTGCGTTCTCTATCGGTTTTCTGGACGCTATATTTCCAGCGTCGGGTTCTTACTGCGCGGCTGAGGTGAGATTCGCAGATCTCGATGTAGGCTTCCTCAGGCCAGCCTTCCCGTTCGCCTCTGGTCAGCGGCAGCATTGACCGTCCTTGCATATCATCGGGAACCGGGATATTACAGGCATCCAGAAGAGTCGGCGGGATGTCGATGAGGCTCACCATTTCCTGAATGCGCCCGCCGCTGGTGAATCCCGGCCCGGTCATGGCCATTGGGATGCGAACGGATGATTCGTGGCAGCTTCGTTTGTACTCGCCGTTTCGCGTCTTGAAGTGACAGCCATGATCGGTAGTGAAGAGCACGATGGTGTTATCCAGAATTTTCAGGCTTTTCAGGGCGTCCAGCAGGCGTCCGAACGCTTCATCCAGACGCTTGACCATGCCATAATACCCGGGCAGATGCCGCGCTGCGGTTCCGCCGAGTGTCTGAAGATCCGGCGGCATCCAGTTGTTCAGATACCGCTCCTCGTAGCCCGTAGGAGCGGGGTAATCATCCCGCGTATTCTGAAAATGCGGCTCAAGAAATGACAGGAAAAGGAAGAACGGATCATCTTTGCTCTCGTCGATATAGCGGATGGCCGCGTCTGTCTGAGCATCAACCCGGTATCCGGGGAGACGGACTTCGTTGTTGTCATCGTCATACATCATCATCTGGTACGCATCGGAGGTGAATTCCAGAACATTGGCTCCCAGCCAGTAATCGTAGCCATCGCGACGCTCTTTTGGTACTGGATCCTGGTGGCAGAGATGCCATTTTCCGATATAGCCGGTTCGATAACCAGCGTCACGAAAACGGTGACCCATCGTTGTGGTCCCAAGCGGCAATTCCCCACCGTTGTTGTAGCAGTCAAATTGAGAAGCATAGCGGCCTGTTTGCAGGATCAAGCGCGCTGGCAGGCAGACCGGCTGGTTGGTGCAGGCGTTGTAGAAATGCACACCTTCCGTAGCCACCCGGTCAAAATTCGGAGTCAAGTCCATAGTGTTGCCGTGGACGCCGGTTGTGTCCCAGCGCTGCTGGTCGGTAAAAAAAACGATGACGTTTGGTTTATTTTCCTTGCTCACTTAAAGTCCTCCTTCAATCTTGCTCAAGATTTAATACAGTTCATATACTACAGCATCAACTCCAGGTGTATGTCCTCTGATTCACGCTTGAACATATCTGGATCAATTGGTACTGCAAGTTGGAATCCCAGGGACATATAGAATCGGACGGTATTCTCCGAGGGGATTGCTGATACATACACCGTTTTTGCACCAGATTCTCGTGCTTTGTTAATAACCAGTTGTGCGAGTGTTCTTCAAGAAAAAAGGTATAAGATGAGGATTTCAGCTCACTTTTCCCAACTACTGATGATACAACTCTTCTCCGAAAATTCTATAGATTACAGGCAACTTTCGGCTAAATGATAAGATAGTATTGTACTCCTCAGCCCAAATCCTAACATCTTTTGCCATTTAGATCAACAGAAACTTTTCCTGAGACAGGGACACTTTAATCCTCATGGAAGCACGCCTGTTTACCGAGGGAGTTTAGCTTCTCGGATAGGTCTCTAAGCAAGTTTTAGAAATGTTTCTGCATTTTGTCCGTGAGGGCGAAGCTCCCGTTGAGCCGTTGACAGCAAACGGTTCGCCGGGAGGCTCACCCCATACGCATTAAGCTAAGCAGATGAAAGTGATAAATCCAGATGCGTGAACCCCGTAGGGGTGGAATGTTTATAGATTGTATGCTCAAAACAACCTCTAAGCCCCATAGGGGCGACATGTGAA
>SDBT01002487.1_pt1 | contig 32482 bp, 31 predicted proteins | sample 2277101 | NCBI WGS metagenome assembly SDBT01 (sample SAMN10404973, study PRJNA504765) | marine sediment metagenome | isolation source: marine sediment core GS10_PC15, 103 cmbsf | place: Arctic Ocean: Southern Knipovich Ridge | collected 2010 | reverse complement strand
GGCAAAGCAAAAAGCTCCAAGTTCAAGGCGCGCAAATCCTGAGGAATGAGGCGTAGTTACTATACTCCGCAGTGACGAAGGATGCAGCGCAACACAGAAATTGGACTTTTTGCGAAGCCGTCAGGAATTGAGGGGTTCAGGGATTAAGGCAGGATAGACGCCTTCAATTTCTCAATTCCTGCTTAGGAGGGCGCAGGCAATGTTTCCCACCATATTAATCGTGGATGATGAAGTCACCATATTGAAGTCCTTGAGGGGTATCCTTTCTGACGAAGGGTTTGAAATCCTGACTGCTTCGAACGGGTACGAAGGATTGAAAATCATAGACGAGGAATCTCCGGACATAGTCCTTTTGGACATTTGGATGCCCGGCATGGACGGCATAGAAACCCTTCGGGAAATCAAGAGGACGAATTCCTTTCTCCAGGTGGTTATCATATCAGGTCACGGAACCATCGAGACGGCTGTCAAGGCCACGAAATTGGGGGCATATGACTTCATTGAAAAGCCTCTTTCCATTGAGAAGGTCATCGTCACCATAAACAATGCCTTGAATTTCCGGCGACTGGAGGAGGAAAACCGATTCCTTCGCAAAAAGACCCTGGAAAAGCATTCTATCACCGGAGCCAGTCCTCCCATTCAGGCCATGAATAAGCAGATTGCCATTGCCGCCCCTACCAACGCTTGGGTCCTGATCACAGGTGAGAATGGAACCGGAAAAGAGCTGGTGGCTCGTACTATTCACCTGATGAGCGACCGAGCCGACAAACCGTTGATTGATGTCAATTGCGCCGCCATACCCGACGAACTGATTGAAAGCGAGCTGTTCGGCCATGAAAAGGGAGCATTCACCGGCGCTGACACCAGAAAGCGAGGCAAGTTCGAGGTAGCTAGTAAGGGTACGATATTCTTGGATGAAATCGGAGATATGAGCCTGAAAACCCAGGCCAAACTCCTTCGAATATTACAGGAGCAACGATTCAACCGGGTTGGCGGCACCAGAACATTGACAGTGGACGTGCGGGTGCTTGCGGCAAGCAACAAGGACCTGGAAAAAGAGATTGAAAGGGGAACCTTTAGAGAGGATTTGTATTATCGACTCAATGTCATTCCTATTGAGGCACCCCCTCTGCGCAACCGCACCGAAGACATTGAATTGTTGGTAGAGACGTTCCTGCTAGAATTTGCTCATGAGGGTCACCGCGGCAAAAAGACCATAACACCTAAAGCCATGGGGCAACTGAAGACCTACCGGTGGCCAGGCAATGTTCGGGAGCTGAAAAATCTTGTGGAAAGGCTGGCCATCATGACCGAATCTGATGTTATCGACGAGGGCGACATTCCTCCATCGTATATGCGCGGGGGGACTTCAACAGCGGATATTGACTTCCTTGACATTGCCTCCTTGAAAGAAGCAAAGAAGGGCTTTGAAAGGGCATATATTCTCAGAAAACTTTCCGAAAACAACAACAACGTTTCTGAAACCGCTGATTCTATCGGCATCGAAAGAAGCCATCTGTACAAGAAGATAAAGTCTTTCGGCCTAAGCTTGTAATTATGAGGGTCATAGGCGGCACCTTAAGAGGGAAGAAGCTCTGCCCCATCAAGGGCCTGTCAATCCGTCCCACCACAGACTACTTGCGGGAATCGATCTTTGACATCCTGGCAGGATGTGCAACAGGTGCTGTTGTGCTGGATCTGTTTGCCGGGACCGGGGGTTTAGGCATAGAGGCTCTCAGCCGAGGGGCTGCTTCGGCAGTATTTGTTGACAACCACCCCCAGGCAATGAAGCTACTCGACCGAAACATCTCTGCCTGCTCCTTGCAAGACAGATGTACAGTCATAAGAAGGAACCTTCTGAGGGGTTTGGGTTTCTTGAAATCTATGAGTCAAGCCTTTGACTTGGTGTTCATTGACCCTCCCTATGACCGTGGATTTGTGAAACCCACCCTTGGCGTCTTGGCCCGTGCCGAGTGTACAACGGAGGAAGCAGTGATCGTCATTGAGCACAGCTTGCGTGAAGCTGTGAGCGAAGAGGTGGCTGCCTTCAGGCGAGTGGACCAGAGACAACACGGGAAAACCCTTGTGTCTTTCTATGGGTGTGTTAAGAACCAGCTTGCAAATAATTGAGGAGGAACCTAGCATGAAGGGCAAAAGGACTGCTGTTTACCCAGGATCTTTTGACCCTGTGACCAATGGACACTGTGATGTTGTCTGGCGAGGCTTAGAGCTCTTCGATGAGGTCATTGTAGCAGTTGCAAAAAACGGGGTAAAGGACCCGCTTTTTACTGTTGAAGAACGGCTGGAAATGCTTGCGGAAACCTTCAAGGACGGACCCAATATTCAGGTAGACAGCTTTGACGGGCTCCTGGTCGACTATGCTGTGAAGCGAGGAGCAAGCGCCATCCTGCGCGGTCTTCGGGCAGTGTCGGATTTTGAGTATGAATTTCAGTTGGCCCTGATGAACCGGAAGCTGAACAAACAGGTGCAGACCGTCTTTCTCATGACAGGTCTCCGGTGGATCTTCATCAGTTCCTCTATCATCAAGGAAGCGGCTCGGTTCGGCGGGGACACTCAAGGCATGGTCCCCCGCATCGTTTGTGAAAAATTGAAGGAAAAGTTCAGCTAGTGTCCATCCACGAATACCGATTTACCCAAGCATGACTTTTGGAGGGGCACTGTCAGGTGTTCGTTCAGAAATCAATCTTTGGATAGTTGGCACTAGCGTCAGTTTCCAATTCAGAAATGAGCAATTTTTCGCAAGGTCAAGGAAATCAAGGGATTGCGCGTAGGCGTACAGTTGGTACGTCGCACAAGCGATCCCGCAGATTGACGCCGAGATTGCGGAAAAGGGCCATTTCTGGATGGACACTAACTAGACGGACCCACACCTTGTCGTGACATGGATTTGTGGAGACTAACCATATTCTGCAAAGTCGTCGAGCTGAAAAGCTTCTCCAGGGCTGCCAGTGCAGTCTACCTTTCCCAGCCCACAGTTAGCAGTCACATAAAGGATCTGGAGAGCCACTTCGAGTGCAAGCTCATTGACCGCCTGGGAAGAGAGGTTGCTCCCACCAAGGCCGGAGAACTGCTGTACGGATACGCGGCAAAGATGATCGCACTAAAAGAAGACGCCGAAAAGGCCTTGAGCGAGTTTCAAGGCAAGATAAGGGGGCACCTCACAATTGGGGGCAGCACCATACCCAGCGGACACATTTTGCCCCCCTGGTTGGGCAAATTCAAGAAGGCGTACCCCGAGGTGACTGTCACGCTTATGGAAAGTGACACTGCCGGAATCATAGAGGACACGATTGAGGGGCGCGTGGAACTCGGCATTGTGGGGGCCAAGCCACGCCAGGCTCAGCTTGTTCAAAAACAGATCATGGACGATGAGATGGTACTTGTCGTGCATTCCCGTCACCGGTGGGCAGGCAGACGAGGCGTGCCCATGAAGGACCTTCTGGGCGAACCCTTCATCATGCGTGAACGAGGCTCTGGAACGCGGAGGTCGATTGAGCAAGCACTGGACAAATCAGGCCATTGGCTCAAGCAGCTAAATGTGGTGGCCGAGATGGGCAGTACCGAGGCTGTCCGTCAAGGAGTCAAGGCGGGGGTGGGTGTCTCTATCGTCTCTGAATGCGCTGTGGCTGATGAGTTGGCGTCAAGAAACCTGAGCAAGGTTCGCATCGACAACCTGGTCCTCAAAAGGGCTTTCTATCTGATCGTCCACAAACACCGAACCCAGTCACCGCTGTGCCGGGCCTTTATCGATTTCGTGAATGAGCAAGTAAAAAGCAAGGCGTCAAGAAACCGCAAGAAGTAAAGAGGATAAGGCCCTATGGCAATAGCACTATCAGCAAACGCTCTGGTTGTACTCCAACGCCGGTACTTGAAGAAAGACCGCAAGGGAAAGCCTGCCGAAGCACCAGAGGAATTGTTCAGGCGGGTGGCCCATACCGTGGCTTCTGCTGATGCCAGGTTTGATCCCAAAGCAGACATAGCAAAAACCGAAAATGAGTTCTTCAGGCTGATGGCTGACTTGGTCTTTATGCCTAATTCTCCAACCCTGATGAATGCGGGACGCAGGCTTGGGCAGTTGGCGGCCTGTTTTGTCCTTCCTGTCGAGGACTCTATTGACGCTATCTTTGAAACCCTCAAACACACGGCCATGATTCACAAAAGCGGTGGGGGCACTGGTTTTTCCTTCTCCCCCGTTCGCCCCAAAAATGACACGGTTTCATCCACGCGGGGGATATCGAGCGGTCCAATTTCTTTTATGACCGTTTTTGACGTGGCCACGGAAACGGTTAAGCAGGGGGGTACGCGCCGAGGGGCGAACATGGGAATCCTCAGGGTCGACCATCCAGACATTGAGGCCTTCATTAGAAGTAAGACTGACCTAGCTCAGTTGAATAATTTCAATATCTCGGTGGCCCTTACCTCTTCTTTTATGGAGGCCCTGTCGGCCGGCAAAGAGTATGAGCTGATTAACCCCAGAAACAACAAGGTCAAAGGGCTCGTCTCTGCAAAGGCCATCTTTGACCAAATCGTGCAGGCAGCTTGGCAAAGCGGGGAACCCGGGATCATTTTCTTAGACCACATGAACATGGCCAATCCTACCCCGCATTTAGGTGAGATCGAGGCGACGAATCCTTGCGGTGAGCAACCCCTACTTCCTTATGAGTCGTGTAATCTGGGGTCGATTAATCTGGCGAAACTGGTCACCAAGGGCAAACTAAACACGGCTGAACTTAAACAAACCGCTTGGAGCGCAGTTCACTTCCTCGACAACGTCATAGAGATAAACAAATACCCCTTGCACCTGATCGAAACCGTGAGCAGGAAGACCCGAAAGATCGGCCTGGGTGTTATGGGATTTGCCGATATGCTTATTAAGATGGGCGTTGCGTATGGTTCGGCTGCAGCGGTACGACAGGCCGAGCGGGTGATGGGCCTTGTGACACGTGAGGCCAGAAAGGCCTCACGCGAGTTGGCCAAGAAGCGAGGAAATTTTCCTGCTTACGAGGGAAGCGTTTTTGACAATCCCAAGACACCTTACATGCGGAATGCGACCACGACGACCATTGCCCCCACGGGCACTATCAGTATAATAGCCGGATGTTCAAGTGGTGTGGAGCCAATCTTTGCGGTTGCTTATGAGCGTAGGGTCCTAGACGGCGAAGCCCTGTTCGAGATACATCCTCTTTTTGCCAAAGTGGCGAAGGAAAACGGTTTTTACAGCGAGAGCTTAGTTGAAGAAATCGCCCGAACCGGCTCCATTGAAAATATTGAGGCGATTCCCAACAAAATCAAACGCCTTTTTGTAACCGCTCATGACATTGCGCCGGAGTGGCACATGCGTATTCAGGCAGCATTCCAGAAATACACCGACAATGCCGTGTCCAAGACAGTCAACTTCCACCACGGAGCCACTCCTGAGGACATAGAAAAAGTTTACAGGCTTGCCTATGAAACGGGCTGTAAGGGTGTAACCATCTACCGATACGGAAGTCGCGGCCACCAAGTCCTCAACCTTGGCGGAACCCAGGAAGGAGCAGAGGCCATCGTACCAAGGTCGCGCCCTGTTCAGACCAAGGGTGTCACAGAGCGAATCAATACCGGCTGTGGCAAACTCTACGTGACAATCAATGAAGACAGTGCGGGTGTATGTGAAGTCTTCGCCCAGATGGGCAAAACCGGAGGCTGTGCGTCTTCTCAGATAGAGGCTGCCGGACGTCTAATATCTTTGGCGCTGCGTAGCGGGGTCAAGTTGGAGCCAATCGTCAAGCAGCTCAGGGGTATCCGCTGTCCTTCACCTATTTGGCAAAACGGACAAATGATTCTTTCCTGTCCGGACGCCATTGCCCAAGTGATAAAAAAACACACAAATATTACCACCACAGAGATGCCGTCCATGATGGGCGCCTGCCCGGACTGCGGTGGTGCCCTGGAGCACGAGGGGGGTTGTATGGTGTGTCGGTCCTGTGGGTTCTCCAAGTGCAGCTAGTTTCCAGAAACGGCTTCCGTTGCCTTCTTGGCTATGTCAGCATTGTATTCTTCAACTTCTTTGTCAAACGCCTGCCTTCTTTCTTCGTAACCCTTTATCTTCGTGTTAAAGTTTTTGATTCTGTCTACAAGCTTCTTGCGGTCAGATGAGGGCATACGCCCCTTTGATTCCTCCGCTAGTTGCTCTCGTTCCTGTGCAAGGGCCTGGTATTCTTGCTTCAGCTTTTCCACGGTCTCTGTTAATCTCTTTTCCCGACTCTTTTCCTCACCGTTTTCGGCCTGAGTCTCAACCTTCTTCTGTGTGTCCTCAGCAGGGGACACCTCCCCCGTATCTACTGCGGTCCCCTGCGGCGGCGGGATCAGTTCAGGCTTGAACTCCTCATATTCGCTCGCCTTTGGTCGCTGATCGGTAGGAATATCCCCGTAGTTATCTGTGTAGTAAACATTGCCGTCTTTGTCTACGTACTTGTAGAATTCAGCTGAAGCCGACGCGGGCATACCAGCAAACATCAGCACGGCCAGCATAATTGTCCATTTTCTCGGGCACATGGTGATACCTCCCTCTCAGATCAAGTACTTGATCCCGACGAAGCCCAGAATCAAAAGTAGCACAAATGCCACGGCAAGTAGATTGAAATGCCGTTCGATAAAGGGTTGGATCCGAGGGCCAAGGGTGTAGATTAAGCCACTTACCAGAAAAAACCGGGCAGACCTGGAAACGGCCGAGGCAGCTATGAAAACAGCAAAGTCTATCCGGAAGGCACCTGCTGTAATCGTGAAGACTTTGTACGGGATCGGGGTGAACCCTGCAATGCCCACTGCCCATGCATCGTAACGTGAATATAGCTGCTGGATATATCCATACTTGTCACCCAGTCCGTAGAATCTGATGATGGCATCTCCTGCAGTGGACATAAACTGCCATCCTATGAAATAGCCGAAACAACCGCCGAGCAAGGAGCCCAAAGAACACACCAGAGCATATCTGAATGATTTGCGAGGCAAAGCAACCGCCAGGGCGATCAAGAGGACATCAGGGGGAATCGGGAAGAAGGATGACTCGCAAAAGGAGAGGATAAATAGTGCCCACGTTCCGTACGGCGTTCTTGCCCAGCGTTGAACCCAGTCATACAGTTTTCTCAGCACGGCTTATGTTTCCTTCCAGCCGTGTTCCCCGATGAGCTTTACGAACCGACAACCCCCAAGGTCGGTCTTGTGGGTACCACCTTCGTGCCTCACGATCTTGAGCAACTTCTGAGAATGGCGCCCGCCCGTCGGTATGACCAAGCGCCCCCCCGGTCTTAGCTGCCTCACCAGTGTCTCTGGCACCTCCGGAGCCCCGGCTGTGACGATGATCGCGTCAAAAGGACTTTCCTCTTCCCACCCCAGTGTGCCGTCAGCGCACTTGGCAACAACGTTGTAGCATTTGAGTTCATCAAGCACTTTCCGCACGTTTACATAGAGTGCGCGCACCCGTTCGATAGTATAGACCCTGTGAACCAGTTCCGCCAGTATGGCTGCCTGATAGCCAGAACCGGTTCCAATCTCCAAGACCCTGTCCCCTTTGGTCAATTCAAGGGCCTGAGTCATCTCAGCCACAATGTAGGGTTGGGAAATGGTCTGGCCTTCTCCAATGGGAAGGGGAAAGTCTCCGTAGGCCTGGTCCTGCAACGCCTCGCTTACGAACAGATGGCGGGGAACACTTCGCATGGCTTCGAGCACCCGGTGGGTGTGGATACCACGGGCCTCGATTTGAGTGCTCACCATTTTTTCCCGCAAGCGCCTAAATTTCATCGCATCATGCTGGACCCGGTTCATTTTCCTCAGAACCCCTGGTAGACGACCCGATTTGACTTGCGCTTGGGAATTGGCGGGGATTCATCCGGATATCCGATTGGGATAACTGCCACCAGGGTCTTGTCCCTTACATCAAGGAATTCATTGATCTGGTCGGCCACGTGTAGCGGGCCTGTCATCCAGCAGGCACCCAACCCCTCGGCGTGGGCTGTCAACAAAAGGTTCTGAATGGCTGCCGCCACAGTCTGGATACTCGTTTCAGGCCTCTCCTTGGTGGGTTTATAGTAGGCAAACACAATAACCGGGGCACCGCCCAAGCGCCTGAAAAACTTTTTCGCGGACTCCACGACCGGCGGTTTGTCGGCAAATACCTCTTTGAGAACCGGCTCGATATGATCATATGCCTTAGCTGATATTTCGACAAGGACGTCCTTGCGGTCCCCGGCAACAACCACAAAATACCAGTTCTGCAAGTTCATGCCGGATGGTGCCCACATTGCCATCTCAAGTATCCTTTCAACGATCTCCCTGGGCACCGCGTCCCCCTTGAACCTGCGGATACTTCTTCGACCTTTGATTGCTTCATACAGATCCATACGCAACTCCTGTTTGACGGCTTCACAAAAAGTCCAATTTCTGTGTTGCGCTGCATCCTTCGTCACTGCGGAGTACAGTAACTACGCCTCATTCCTCAGGATTTGCGCGCCTTTAACTTGGAGCTTTTTTCTTTGCCGTCTAATTCGGACTTCTTACGAGACCATCCTGTTTGAAAGACAAAAAATGCTTACCAGAACGGCAACTTGGAGTCAAGGAATAGAGCCTTCCTCTGTTAGGGCCTCCCAGGCCTGCCTTCAAGTTTTTTGCCCTCTGTGCCGACAACAGCCCAAGATAGCGGTTTTTCCGAAAGGGGTATGGTCATGGAGTTTTTCCACTCTACACAGCTTTCCGTTCCGTTGTTGCAGATCATGCTGCTGTTGACCCTTAGTACGATTGCCGTGCTTTTCGGAAGAGTCAAATTGGCCCTTCTGCTGAACTATGCCTTTGCGCTCTATTGGGGCTATGTTTCCAATGGAGAGTTGTTCGATTCTCTTGAAAAGCTGGACCTATTTACTTGCCTGTATTTTGGGTTCGGTCTTGCCGTGATCTTTCTTGCCTCAGTGGGATTTATCATCCACCAACGCTAACTTGACCCCGCCGACAATATGATTTGACAACCTAACTCTTTTAATATATTGAAATAATTATCATCGTCCAATTTCTTGGGTTTCAACTTTGACGGTCTCTTAAAGGTCCGAATTAGACGGCAAAGAAAAAAGCTCCAAGTTAAAGGCGCGCAAATCCCGAGGAATAAGGCGTACTTACTGTACGTTGGAGTGACGAAGGATGCAGCGCAATACAGTCCCGACACGTCGGGATTTGCGAAGCCGTCAACTTTGACCCACCTCGGAGGTCTCATGTCATTCAAAGAGAGTTTGAAGACGAAGATGTTGGTAGACGCCCTTGTCAGGACGGCGTCTCCGTCCATCGGATCGCCCGGCAAGGGACGCAAAGTGGACAAAGAAACCATACGCAAGCTTCTTTCCCTGAGCCCTTTTGTACTGGAAAACCGAAGGGGCCTCGAGATCTACTTCCGAATGCTGGAACCGGGTATCGGAGAGGTCCTGGTGCTGGACAATGAGCTTCCCCTCTACGGCAATACCACTGTTTATGACGTGGTGCTGCGCCGGAGCCCGGAACTGAAGGAAATGATCAGCATTAGAAACGTCATCAAAATCCTGAATGATTCGGATATTCTCATGTGCAGGGGCCGTGACGCCCTGCGATATGTTCGGGATCGTGTCGTGGATTTGCTGGACCTTCGCTATCAGGAAAGTGACATTAAACACTTGGCCGATGAGGGAACCGAGGCCCTTGGCAGAGCGGACTCAGGGGCGGTCATGGAAACGCTGGACCTTTTTGTGGAGATCCTGGGCTACGAGTCGATACCGGCGGCCGTGTTGGTGAATGACTATGTCATGTTCGGGGCTCGCCACGGAGAAGGAGGATTTGGGCCCGTTATTATGTACAACGACAGGACGAACATACTCAGGCTGGTCAAACAGGTAGTTGCTGCAGAAGATCCCGTTACAAGCAAAGTCATCCCGGCCATTGCCCTGGGCGAGGTAGAACCCGGAGCAGAAGGCTATGAAGTTTTTGACTTCTTGATGGGAGAGGTTATGAAAATGGATCGGCCGACTGTTCACTGATGCCCCAGGCCCGTCTGCTTGGCACGCATCGTGCAAGACTCCTGCACTATTGGTGAATCCGGCCTCTGCTCTCAGTTGGGTCCCAACAAAAGATCCGTGCCGACAGGACTAAAAACTACTGACGTAAACAGCGAGACCTTTGAAAGAGGATCAATGGCCAAGCTTGCCCCCATCGAGATTGACCCAAAGAGGTTTCTTCGTCGACACTTCACACTTCCTGCCTTGCCAGAGGTGGTGAGCCAGGTTCAGAGCCTGATCCAGAACGACAACGCTGACGTGGCTAAGGTGGCCGAACTTATCAGCGGTGAACCGGCCCTGGTAGCCCAGGTCCTGAAGGTGGTCAACTCTGCCTATTACGGACTACCCAGAGAGGTAACAAAAGTGAACTTCGCTATAGCCTTTCTGGGGCTGAATGAAGTCTATCGCATGGTTCTTTCCCTGTCGGTAATTGATGCCTTGGCCATCAAACAGAGAGACCAGCTAAACAGGTTTTGGTTCCATTCTTTCTATTCGGCCCTGTGCACCAGATTTCTGGCCAAGAAGTACGAGCCACAGTTATCTTTTGAGGAGTTGTGGTCAGCTGCCATACTGCACGACATTGGCAAGCTCGTCTACCTGAAGTTTTTTCCTGACCACTACAAGGCTTTGAGGAGTCATTCTCAGGAACATGGCTGCCTATTTAACGAAGCGGAAAAAAGCCTTTCTCTTCCTGCAAGCGCTTTTTTGGGCACCCTGTTGTGCGATCACTGGAGATTACCCAGCACAGTCAAAGCCTCTTGCCAGCTTCACACTTTGTCGGATCTGTCAAACATTGAAGATAATAGCGCATCAGCAAGTTTCAGACGCATGGTGTGCCTGGGAAATTTGCTCGCTGTTCTGTCCGCCGATGAACTCACCAACCCCGCCAAACAACAAATCGTAGCCGCAACAAGGAAGGTTCTCAATTGCACAGAAAAACAGTTTCTGGCAGTGATGGGCGACATCTACGAGCTGAGAATTGAAGCGGAAAAATTTATGGACCACTTGCAATAGAACCACTTCTGCCTATCGAACCCCCCCCTGCTCTGCTATTGTACCCCCCGCACACGCATACTGGATGCGAAAAAAAACAACCGGCCAGTAGAGATGGCTTCGCTAAAAGTCCAATTTCTGTGTTGCGCTGCATCCTTCGTCACTGCGACGTAGAGGAAGTACGCCGCATTCCTCAAGATTTGGGCACCTTGAACTTGGAGTTCTTTGCTTTGCCGAAAGGTAACCGGTCTCTTGTGAACTCAAACATAAGTGAATACAACCGGGAGCAGCTTGAGGCAGTTAGGACTGTTGGCAGTTTCCTTAGAAGGCTTTTGCCGGCAGAGCTGTCACATCTGAAGAGACGAACGGCGCACTATATTGGATTCAGGAGGCACGTTGACGAATTTTTGCTACGCCATTTCTCACAAGTGTGTACGCTGAAATGCTACCAAGACAACTACAGTGCTTGCTGCAATCGCGAGGGCATAACAACTTTCTTTGCCGATGTAGTCATCAATCTCCTCGTGTCATCAGACAAGGGAGTTGACAAGCTGTTACGGAGTCTTTGCGTTCCGAAGCAGGGCATGAAGTGTGTCTATCTTGAAAAAAGCGGCTGCCTGTGGCGCATAAAGCCGATCGTGTGCGAGATATTTTTGTGCGAACATGCCACGCAGGCCGTGTTTGGCACACATCCCGAGGCGCTAGAGGAATGGAAAAAGATACGACGCAGAGAAAAGAGATACACGTGGCCCACCCGCCGTGTGCTCTTTGATGATCTGGAAACATATTTTATCGGAAAAGGATGCTCCTGCAGCCTCATGTATTTCCACAACAGTCCGGGTCTATTGAGGGTGAAGGCCCTGGCAGCAAAGCAAGGCAAAACAAAAAGGGGCTAAACCACACGCTTGAAATCTTTTTCGATCTGATACAGGCTTCTACGCACCACGATGGGACGGCCGTGTGGGCAATGGTCGGCATTTTCAAGCCCATCCAGTTGCCTCAGCAGGGCGTTCATCTGTTCCACAGACAGCCTCTCATTGGCCCGTATTGCCCCGTGGCAGGCCATGGTCGCCAGACACTCATCCATTGTACGATCAAGCCCGGAGGCCAAGCCGACTTCGGCGATCTTTTCTACTATTTCCATAACCAAAGGCCCAACAGGTTTTCCGGCCAAAATGCTTGGGACAGACCTCACCAAGTAAGTTCTTCCCCCAAACTGTTCTACGTCCAGGCCAATCCTGTTCAAGTCTTTCAACAACGCGTCCAAGATGTCGGCTTCTCGATAACTCAGCTCTAACCTTTCAGGGATGAGCAGACCTTGAGTGGACATCTTTGAGTCGGGGTAGGAGGCCTTCAGGTCTTCGAACAGTATCCGTTCATGGGCAGCATGCTGGTCGATCAGGACCAAACCGCCTTCTGACTCGCAAACAACGTAGGTGTTGTGCAGCTGGCCGATTACCCTCAAGGAAGAAAAGGGAGCCTGGGGCCACAGGTGGGCCGTGGCCTCAACAGGTGGGCTGTACGCCTTTGATATTGGTTCTGGCGTCGGCTCACTTACCCTTGCCTCAGATCTAACGATCCTGTACGGGCGAGCCCTCCCGGCAGGTTCAGACCGGGGAGCAGTCTTTGCCCATCCTATATAGCCTGAGGTCTCCAGGGTTCCTCTCACGGCCTTTGCAACGGTGTCATGGATCTGCCTTGGGGCTTGGAAGCGAACCGAACTCTTGCTGGGGTGAACATTGACATCCACCTGGTCCAAGGGCAGCGTCACAAACAGCACCGCCACAGGGAATTTGCCTTTCATCAACCGGCCCCTGTAGCCCTGAATGATGCCGTGGTACAGCATTTTGTCACGAACGAAGCGGCCATTGACGTGAACGTACAAACCGCGAGAAGTCGTCCGGGTTACGTCAGAGGACGCAACAAACCCACGGGCACTGACGTTACCGCTCTCATAGTTCACTTCGTTCATATTACTTTCCAGGCCCCCCTTGAGCACATCTGCTATCCGGTCAAGGAGGCCTGAAGCCGGACTCCAGTTTCCCAGGACATTTCCGTTGTGAAAAAATTTAAAATGGATGTCGGGCCTTGAAAGTGCAGTACGTGAGACTGTGTCACTGATGTGACCCATCTCGGTCTGGTCCGTCTTCAGATACTTGCGTCTGGCAGGGGTGTTGAAAAACAGACGATTCACCGAAACCATTGTGCCCGTGGGCGCCCCGATCTGACCAACATCCTTGATTCTTCCACCTTCAACAAGGATCCGGGTGCCCACATCCGATGATTCGCTTCTTGTTACTATTTCCATATCGGAAACAGAGGCTATGCTGGGCAGGGCCTCCCCTCTAAATCCCAGCGTGGCTATGGAAAAAAGGCCCTTTTCATCCGAGATCTTGCTGGTCGCATGCCGCTCCACTGACAAAGGCGCATCATCGGGATCCATGCCAACACCATTGTCAGAAACTCTAATCAGATCACGTCCGCCCTTCTTGATTTCCACCACTATCTTGCTGCTTCGGGCGTCAATGGAGTTCTCGATGAGCTCCTTTACGACCGAGGCTGGACGCTCTACGACCTCACCTGCAGCTATCTTGTTGGACAATACTTCAGGTAGGATTTTAATACTTGGCATGTTGTACGCTTTGGCTCTCTGAAGGATGGCTGTCTTGCGAACGACATTGACAAATCTTGGTTCGCTTTTGATATCAACGTCACGAGTGAAATAGGCGACCAAAAGGTCTCAAATCAACCAGTATTCTTCTCAGAAAAAAAGCGTGCGAGAAATTCGCCGTCCTTGGGGGACAGGTCAAACTTGGCGCATGCTTGCTCAATCAAATCGCTCAGGCTTGCCGCCGCGTTGTCGAGACGCTCATCTGATATCCACCTGGTTGCCCTTCTCAAGTCTTCGCCTTCCGGCTGAATCGTCATTTTTGCTTACCTCTCAACTGACTAAAGGCTTTCTCTTGTGATAATCTGTTGCCTGTTCAAAATTGTAAGCCACCCTGATAAGCTTTTCTTCGTCAAAATGCTTTGCCAAAATCTGCATCCCTATGGGAAGCCCATTGCTGCTGAACCCGCATGGGACAGACACTCCGGGTATGCCGGCCAGGCTGGCTGGCAGGGTAAAGATGTCTGACAGATACATGGCAAGGGGGTCGTCCAGTTTTTCTCCCAGCTTGAATGCAGGCGTGGGAGCTACTGGGGTAAGCAGTACGTCGCACATTTCAAAGGCTTGCTTGAAGTCCTCCATGATAAGCGTGCGCACCTGGGATGCCTTACCATAGTAAGCGTCATAGTAACCGGCTGACAAGGCATATGTGCCGATAATGATCCGTCGCTGGACCTCTGCCCCGAAGCCCTTTGATCTGGTGTTTTGATACATCTCTGTCAAACCGCCTGCAGCGTTGTCTCTTAGCCCGTACTTCACACCATCATAGCGAGCAAGGTTTGAACTTGCCTCAGCAGGTGCGATCAAGTAGTAGGTGGCAACGGCATACTCTGTGTGGGGAACAGACACTTCTATGCATCTTGCCCCAAGGTCTTCGATGACCCGGATCGCTTGGTCCACAGCTTCGGCCACTTCTTTGTCTATGCCGTCGACATAATACTCCCTGGGTATGCCTGCCACAAACCCATCCAGATCCGGCCGCAGGGATTGGGTGTAGTCAGGAACCGGGCGGTCCACAGACGTGGAATCCTTTGGGTCGTATCCACAGATCTCATTCATGAGCAGGGCACAGTCTGTCACGTCTTTTGTGATTGGCCCGATTTGGTCAAGAGAGGAAGCAAAAGCCACAAGGCCGAAACGCGACACACGGCCATAGGTGGGTTTGAGGCCTACCACGCCGCAATGTGATGAGGGTTGACGTATTGAACCACCTGTATCTGTCCCCAGGGCGCCGATGCATTCGTCTGCTGCTGCTGCTGCTGCTGAGCCGCCGCTGGAGCCTCCAGGGATACGTTCGAGATCCCAAGGGTTGTGAGTTGGCATAAAGGCAGAGTGTTCGGTGGAAGAACCCATGCCGAATTCATCCAGATTGGTTTTTCCTACAGTAACCGCACGCACATCTCCAAGCCTCTTTACTGCTGTACTGCTATAGGGCGGAACAAAATCTTCCAGGATCTTTGCCCCGCAGGTGGTCCGGATACCTTCTGTGCAGAGGATGTCCTTGATGGCAAGCGGAATGCCGGTAAGGGGTCCGCCTTGGCCACTTCTGATGAACTCGTCTGCTGCCCTTGCCTGAGCCATGGCACCGTCCTTCACCAAAGTGAGGTACGCACACACCTTGTCATCCACATGTGCGATTCGGTCAAAAACAGCCGACGTCAGCTCCAAGGAAGTGATTTCTCCCCTTTTCAGGAGTTCATGGGCCTCATGTATGGTCAGTCGACAAAGATCCATCTGGAGGTCTACTTTCTACCCAAAGGTTATCGGATTACCGTTGACGGCTTCGTAAAAAGTCCATCTGTGGCGTCGCGCTTCATCTTTCGTCATTCCGACGTACTGTAAAGTACGCCTCATTCCCCAAGATTTGTGTGCCTTGCACCTGGAGCTTTTTACTTTGCCGTCCGTTTTCAGACTTTTTACGAGTCTATTACCTTTGGCACGACAAAGCTTCCATCCTCTGACAGTGGCGCATTGTCCAAGGAAAGCTTCACAGGCATGGAGGGTTTTGGTTCGTCTTCTCGAAAGGCGTTCGTGACAAAAATCGCATGAGAGGTAGCAGATACCGCCTTGGTGTCTAAGCTGTTCAACGTATCCATGTATGTCAGGATGTCTCCCAATTGCTTGGTATACAGCTCGATAGCCCCTTCGTCCAAATGAAGTCGAGCAAGTTTTGCCACATGCAGGATTTGTTCCTTAGTAATCTTCATACGCTTGAATCTTCCCTAGACTAGTGTCCATCCACGAATACCGACTTGCCAAAGCATGAGATGGACACCACACTAAGACCTTTGCACAACCCTTCATTCATTTACAACAATGGGTTCAAGTTTTTCGTTCCGAAGCTTCGCTGCTGTCTTCCTCGCCTTGCTACGATCCGAAAAGTGGCCCACGCGCACCCGGTAGTGAGTACCCCTTCCCGGCACCTTGGCTGCCACCTTGTAAGCTCCGTATCCCTTTTTCTTCAAATGGGCGACCAGCTTGCGGGCCCGCGCAGGATCCTGTACGGACAGGACCTGAACCGTAAAAGACCCCTGCCACGCAGTCTTTGACTCTGCCTTGCTGGAACTCTGAACCTTTTCTTTTTGCCTTGCGCCTTGACGCCATGTTTTTGACGAGGGCTTCAACCGCGCCTGCTCCTTCTTGTCAGTGAGCAGATCATAAAAATCAAGATTACTCTTCTTCAAAAGGCTATTGGCATTTTTCCTCTGAACTGCTTCTTCTTGTTTCAGGGCCTTTTGTTTAAGAGCTATCAGTTCCTTCTTGAGTGTCTCCACATCAAAGTGTACTGGGGAAAGACCACGGCCCACAAAAACACCCAGTGTAAACATCCAGCCCATGGCAAGGAAGGCAACACCAAGCCAGACAAGGAGTTCTTTGCGGTTAAGCTCAACAGCAAAACGTGTCTTTTTTTTCGCTGAAGCCTTTTTCTTTGGCTTTGCGCGTTTTGTGGCCATACAGCAAACTGTTTCCTACATTCTCTCTGGTGCGGATACACCCAGCAGGGCGAGTCCGTTTCTAATCACGATACGAATGGCAGATACCAAAAAAAGTCTTGCCGCCGAAAGCCTGGCATCGTCACTCACTACCTTGTGCTTGTCTCGTTCATGATAGTATGAATGAAACGCTGCTGCCAGCTCTTTCATATAAAAAGCAATGCGATGAGGCTCCATCATAATGGCGCTTTGAGCAACAACACCCGGGTAACGGGCCATCAGCTTGATAAGCTCAATTTCTTCAGGAAGCGCGATGAGTTCGGAAAAATCCTCACGCCAAGCAATATTCTTGTAGCCGCGCTCCTCGGCCTTTCTTATGATGTTGGAGATCCGTGCATGAACGTACTGCACATAGTATACGGGATTTTCATTTGACTGCTTTTTTGCCAACTCCAAGTCAAAATCCAGCGGGCTGTCGTAGTGACGCAACAAGAACAGAAAACGCGCTGCATCTCTGCCCACTTCACCCACAACTTCTCTTAGGGTGACGAATTCTCCTGCTCGCGTGGACATAGCCACAGGGCTGCCACCTCGAAGCAGGTTGACTAGTTGCACTAAGATGATCTGGCACCGCTCCTTGTCGTATCCCACGGCCTGGACAGAGGCCCGCACCCTTGAAACGTACCCGTGGTGGTCTGCCCCCCAGATATCAATAATGCGGTCGAATTTGCGTTCAAACTTGTCCTTATGATAGGCAATATCTGATGCAAAGTATGTAGTCACACCGTTGGCCCGGACTACCACCCGATCCTTTTCGTCCCCAAGGTCTTGAGTCCGAAACCAAAGTGCCCCCTCATTTTCATAAATGACGTCCCGGTCCTTGAGTTCTTCAATCACACCCTGGACTGCCCCTGAGTCAAACAGAGACTGTTCGCTGAACCACTGTTCAAACGACACGCCAAAGGCCTCAAGGTCATCCCTGATGTCCGCAAGAATCTCTTCGGCAGCAAATTTCGCGCAAAGATCGTTTGCTTGGTCATCCGACATCCCGAGCAAACGCTCACCCTCCCGGTCAGCCAGCTCACGTGCCAAGTCTATGATGTAGTCTCCCTGGTAGTAATCTGCCGGAAACTCTACGACTTGCCCAAGAATCTCGCGGTAGCGAAGAAAAATCGAGCTGCCCAAGGTAGCTATCTGTCGTCCCGAGTCATTTATATAGTATTCCTTCTCCACCTCGTAACCCGCCGCCCCAAGTATTGCCGCAAGGCTGTCGCCCACTGCTGCGCATCGTCCGTGGCCCACGTGCAGGGGCCCAGTGGGATTGGCGCTCACAAACTCAACCTGGACCCTCTTTCCACGTCCGATTTCGCAAGTCCCATAGGCGTTGTTTGCCTTATGCACGGCTCTCAGAACCTCGTACCACTTGTGCTTGGAAACAAAAAAATTGATGAACCCGGGCCCCGCACTCTCCACCTTTGAAACCAAGCCATTGGAATCCTCAATATGATCCATAATGATCCTTGCAACCTCAGGTGCAGCCATTTTCTGGCCAGAAGCCATTGTCATCGCGATATTGGTGCTATAGTCGCCCTGGGTTGAAATCTTGGGGATCTCCAGCATTACCGGTGGTTGGGTTTTCATGGGCCGAAGATGTCCAGCACTTAAGGCAGACTCTATGGCTTGCTGCACAAGGAGGCCAAGCTCTTGTTTCATGCGATGCAAATTAACGAGTTTTCAGGTCCAAGTCAAGGATCAAAGGGGCCCCGGCCGTGGTCCATAAGCCTGTTAGTATTTGACAGCACTGACAATTGAATCTATGCTGTGCGCGATCGGTTAGAGGGCTTGTTGGGGGGGAAAGGCGTAGTCTCATGCCAAAGACAAAAGGGGGATGTCATGACTGAAATCATTGAAGTGGTTGCCAGGGAAATTCTTGACTCGCGGGGCAACCCTACAGTTGAGGTCGATGTCGAGGTTGCCAGCGGTTACGTGGGACGAGCGGCCGTTCCCTCGGGGGCCTCCACGGGCAAGCGCGAAGCCTTGGAGCTAAGAGACAGGCGCCTGAAGCGTTACGGGGGAAAAGGCGTGGCAAAGGCTGTATCAAACGTGATCAAAACCATTGCGCCTGCAATCAGGGGCATGGACGCTGCTGAGCAGGCAGCTGTTGATCAACTGCTCATAGAACTTGACGGAACACCGAACAAATCCAAGCTTGGGGCAAATGCTATCCTTGGAGTGTCCCTTGCAGTAGCCAGGGCAGCAGCCCACGCCTTGGAGATACCGCTTTACAGGCACATTGGGGGTATCAGTGCCAGGGTCCTTCCCGTACCATTGATGAATATCATCAATGGCGGTGCCCATGCTGTCAACAATTTGGATATACAGGAGTTTATGATTGTCCCCATAGGGGCCAAAAGCTTTGCAGAGGCTATCAGGATGGGAGCCGAGACCTTTCACAAATTAAAAGCTATCCTAAAGGGTGCGGGCCACAACGTCGCCGTGGGTGACGAGGGCGGCTTTGCTCCCAACCTGAGTTCCAACGAGGAAGCCATCCAGTTCGTCGTGTCGGCAATCGAACAGGCCGGCTACAAACCCGGGACTGATATTGCCCTTGCGCTGGATGCAGCTGCCAGCGAGTTCTACCGCAAGGGAAAGTACGTGTTCAAGGGCGAAGGCAGAAAAGCAATGGGTGCCGAGGCAATGGTCGACTACTACGAAAAGCTCGTTAAAGCCTATCCTATCCTGTCCATTGAGGATGGTTTGGCCGAGCAAGACTGGCTGGGATGGGAGCTGATGACTCAGCGCTTGGAGTCCAAGGTACAGATCGTGGGCGACGACATATTCGTAACCAATCCCAAGATATTTCAAAAGGGAATCAGCCATGGCGTTGGCAACGCAATCCTGATCAAGCCGAATCAGATCGGCACCCTGACAGAGACACTGCAAACCGTGGAAATGGCAAAAGAGGCCAGCTACGAAACCGTCATCTCACACCGTTCCGGTGAGACCGAAGACACATTTATCGCTGACCTGGCTGTTGGTGTAAATGCCGGGCAGATAAAAACAGGCTCTGCCTCCAGAACCGACCGGGTGGCCAAATACAACCAACTGTTGAGAATTGAAGAACAACTGGCACAAGGTGCCCGTTTTTCACAAACATTTGCCTAAGGACTTCGGCAAATACATCAAGAAACGGGCTGTCCTTGTTCTTCAGTCTGTCAACTGAAATATATCTGTGCGACCTTTTCCCACAATCCCTGCACCGCGAGGATAAGCTCGGCCACTTCTCTCGCTGCGCCCCTGCCGCCAGGAGCAAGGGTGACGTAGTGGGCCGTTTCAAAGAGGTGTTCCGAGGCATCGGCCACCGCAACAGCAAAACCCACACGAGTCATGACAGGCAGATCCACCACATCGTCGCCCACAAAGGCAACTTGGTCTGGCTCAAGGCGCCTCTTGGATAACATCTTGTCAAGAATCGGCACTTTGTCCCGGACCCCCTGAACTGCCTCCTTGATTCCCAAGTCCGCAGCCCTTTTGTCTACCAGAGGACACTTTCTCCCGGAGATAATGGCTGTCTCTATTTTGGCCTGGGCCAGCATCTTTATCCCGTGGCCGTCCCGGACATCGAAGGCCTTTGACTCAGTGCCACCATCGTGATAATAGAGCCGTCCGTCGGTGAGCACTCCGTCAACGTCAAGGACAAGGAACTTGACGCGCTCGACCCGTGCCCGCACCTCGGCGTTCAGACGCCTCACTACAGAGGGGCCCTTTATGCGGCTCTTTCTGTCTGGTTGCCCCAAAAAACCCACTTTTGTTGTCATAGAAGTTTCACCTCAGCTTTTAGGTTCCTGGTACTCTTGCCAAGTCTTCCCTCGGTTCACCCCGATATGTGAATTCAGCTTTCAGTATAGTTTTGAACCAGAGCCTCATGTCAAGACAAAAGGCAATATGTTTCCGGGGTACGAAAGGCACGGGCGGGGCCTAAGGGCTTGCGCAACAACAACTTCGCAGAAACGGAAACACGCACGACACCGTATGTACTATGGGTGAAACACGATTCCCGCCCTATTGAAGAAGAAACATGTGGCAGAACCGGGTCAAACCGTAAGTGCACATCAGGGTTGCTGAACAGTGTACCAGAAATTCCAGCACCAGCCTGGCATTTTTCGCAAGTGACGAAGTGGTCATCATGGTGGTCTTATCGGTAGGAGCCATGAAAAATTTAGGCCTCAATTCTCCACTCGTCTGAAATCTGATGGTCTCGTAAAAGTCCGAATTGGACGGCAAAGCAAGAAGCTCCAAGTTCAAGGCGCGCAAATTCTGAGGAATGAGGCGTAGTTACTGTACTCCGCAGTGACGAAGGATGCAGCGCAACACAGAAATTGGACTTTTTGCGAAGCCGTCAAATCTCAGCGGAAAGTGCCCGCAGACTGGCCCATCGCCCGCGGTGAGACTTGAAAAAGCGTGGGAATCAGTGTAAGGTAATTTCTCGATATTCGACAGATTGTAGACAGATTGCCCCCGTAGCTCAGTGGATAGAGCTAAGGATTCCTAATCCTTGTGCCGCGTGTTCGATTCACGCCGGGGGCACCAATGATTTCAAAGGGTTATCCCGTGCTGGGTTAACCCTTTATTTTTCTGGGTGAGAATCTGTGAGAGAAAATGTTTTCAAACTTTCTCGGATCGTGATAATGAAGACAAAATCTGGCAAAATGGTATTCAATTATTTCAATAAGTTAGTGTAATTTGAGAGATCCCTCACGACAACAACAGGATCAAAACGCGTGTGATGGTCATCAGCCAAGCAAAAAGAGACGCCCTTTTGAAGCTGGTCTTTCATGCTTGTTTCAAAAGGGGAAGGTTTAAACTCTCCTCGGGCAAGGAAAGCGATTTCTATCTGGATGCAAAACAAATAACCCTGGTTGCCGAAGGCTCATTGTTGGTTGCCGAGATACTTGCAGATGAAGTCATAAAGGCCGAGATCGACTCAATCGGGGGATTGGCCTTAGGGGCTGATCCCATAGTAGGCTCAGTCCTTCCGGTCAGCGCACAGAAAGGCCATCCGCTTCGGGGCTTTATCGTAAGAAAGGAGGGTCAAAAGGGGCACGGCACTCAAAGGTTGATTGAGGGTGCCATAAGAGAGGGCGACAGAGTGATAATCGTCGACGACGTCATCACAACTGGCTCGTCTGCATACAGGGCGGTTGAGGCAGTGGAACAAATTCAGTGTAAGGTGGTAAAAGTAGTCCCGATCATTGATAGAAATGAGGGGGGCAGAGAGTTCTTTGAGAACAAAGGATACGATTATTCCCCTGTGATAACGATAGAAGAAATTTTCAGGTTTGAAAAGGCAGTCCGGACAATGCCGCCTGATTGATGACAGGTAATCCCGTGGTTGACAATACCATGAGTTTGAAAAAGTCGATTCCCTTGAATAAGCGCATCATTTTTGCCCTGGACGTAGCCAGCGAGGAAGAGGCCAAAACGTGGGTCAAAAGGCTTGAGGGCCACGTGAAGTTCTATAAGGTGGGTTGGGAACTTTTCCTGGCAGGATGGTTTCGCATTGTGGAGTGGATAGTCAGTCGGGACCTTGAGGTCATGGTGGATCTGAAGTTCTTTGATGTCCCTCAAACAGTTGCATCTGCTGTCGGCCAACTGAAGGACCGCGGTGCCTCCTTTACCACAGTTCACGGAAATGATGAGATCCTAAGGGCGGCTGTTGGCGCCGGCAGTGGCACACGAATTCTGGCAGTCACGGTGCTTACCAGCCTTGACCAGGCAGATCTGAAAGAACTTGGGTTTCAGTGCTCTGTTGAAGAACTTGTCCTTACGAGGGCAAAACGGGCCTTAGAAATTGGCTGTGATGGCGTGGTTTCTTCTGGCTTGGAAGCGCCAAGACTCAGAAAACATCTCGGGGAAAATTTCTTGGTTGTGGTACCCGGAGTCAGACCCGTGGAAAACCGCAGGGAAGATGACCAAAAGAGGGTGATCGATGTCAGGACGGCCTTTCAAAACGGAGCAGACCATGTTGTTGTTGGCCGTCCAATCCGACAGGCCAAAGACCCTGTAGCTAAAGTCAAAAAGATGCAGGAACAGATCAAGGAAGCTCTGGGGTAGGTCGGGAGGCCTTAGCCCTTTTCTTCTGCCAGTGCTTGATCCACGAGTTTTTCCAGCATGGCGTAGTCTTCATCAGACATTCCATTGCAGCTGTAGCCAAGGTGCACGGTCAAAGTCTCCGGACCCTTCTGCCACGGCCATAATGCGCCATAGAATTCACCGACCTTTAGTTTCTTCAAGAACAAACACTGCTCCTTCCTGATACCTCCCAGGTATTTGACAGAGGGGTCGAAACGCACCTTCAAGGAGATAGATTCCCCGCTTGGCTTGGAAGGTGGGCCAAAAAACCCTTCAAGTTGTTCGGCCATAACATTGATGTCTCTACCCTCTGAAACCGCCTCATAGAGGCTGCGGCTTTCTTCATAAGAGCGTCTGTCCATTGAGGCAAGCGAGTCCGTCTTTTTGACCAGATCGAGGAAATCTTTTAGGGTATTCACATTTTCCTTGATATCCTGAATCCCACGGCCCTCGCTGTGTAACAGGTCCAAAATTGATTTTTCATCCACTGCTCATTTCTCCTCTCGGTGTAAGTTTTCCAGATGCGCAGACGTGTTGTGGCCAAGAGCTGTCCGTCGTCCCAGTAGAACGACTCCTAAATATCGTTCTGAAGGCAAAAGCTACCCCCGCCCCTGCCATCCCCCTTCAAGGAGGATGGCAGGGTGGGGGTGAGGCCGTTCATGTGCTGCAGTGTCATCCAGGGATCCTTGTACTAATCTGCCGCCGATGGCCCATCGTTTGCATGCGCAAAGTAATGCAGGAATTGGACCATAAAAACTGGAGGTGCGCTATGAGTAACCGGTACTGTCCAAAATGCTCAAAAGAGTGGTTCGGTTTGAAGCGAAAAAACAACAGGTGCCCGGTCTGCGGGGCCCGGACACAGCGATCACGGCCCCAAGAAATCCCTATGGATGGAAGCCGTGTCCAGCATGTGAAACCAAGGACCTGGAAACGCCAGCCCCTTGACGGTGAACGTGTGTGACATTTTGCGAGTTAGGCCGGACAAGCAACGACCAGGCGCCTCCAGGGCTTGAGCAAGCCTCATAACACACCAAGGCAATGCACCACGAAGAACCCCCTTGTCAGACACAGCAGCCCCCTGCCCTCCTCTGACTTTGCACATTCCTAAAAGCCAGGTCCTGTGTCAGTTGACTCTTTACCCACACATTCGGTAATTGTCAAAGTTTTGACAGACAAGATGTTTGACACGGGGCCAAAATAGGGCATACTGAGCCTTAATGTAGTAAATCACCCCAAGACAGAGAAAAGGAGGGCTTCCGCACAAACGATGAAACCAGAAGATGTCAAAACGATATCAAGTGAAACCTACCTGGATGAAATCATAAGCTCGGGTTGGTCTGTGGCGGGGCCGCGCAAGGACCCGCAGAAAGATCTGTGTAGCGCAAAGAACTTCTTCAAGCGGAACATAGAATTCTGCCCTGAACACGTGTTGGAGGCTGACGGCTTCGAGGTCGTGCCGCAGAGCACCTTCACGCGCGGCCATCAACTCATGTTTAAGGACCAGGGAAAACTCATCCGCTACACCAGGAGCCAATACAGCCTGGTCTCAAGCGAGAGCAAAATCGACCTCTATGTCTTGCTAAAAGAGGATGAAACCGATCTGTAAGGGCTCGTGCAAAAATAAGTTCGCAGAATTTGCGCTCAGATTTGGCCGATCCGATTGAGCAAATCCACAGGAATAGCTGGCTATTTCGCGGATGTTGCGAATTAGGCATCGGTCAAAAATGTGCTGAAGCTGAGATGCAAGAATGTGAAATTGTTTTTGCGCGGGCCCTAGGGGGTCGCGCCTACAAAAGCCCGTGCAGCTTCTGCATCATGTCAGCATACTGGCCGCCACCAAAACAAAACTGGAGTTCCACGAATCGTCTCCTGAGTGCCTTGACCTGATCGCCTACGCTGCTGCTGCTTACCACCACGTCATGGATCAGGCCGGCCAAGTCTCGAAAATCGTCCGCTTCCATACCAAAGCGAGTCATCTCTGACACACCCATTCTCAATGCACCGGAGGCGGTAAAGCTCTCTTCGTCTGTGTTCGCCTGGTAGTTGCAAATAATGTTGTTTGCCTCCAGCCGGTCGGCAATCTCCGATCCGTGGCTGTACCCCACATCCACAACCACCTGGTGGGTTTCCGTAAAGTTGATGGCCGGATCGCCCGCCACATTCAGCCCGCTGTCCTTCAGTGCCCCGGCAAATACCTTTGCATTGGCGATGACTTTGGACTGGTATTCGTCCTTGAAGTGGTTCATCTCGTAGGTGGCCACTAGCAGGCCTACCAGGGTACCCAGGTGGTGGTTGGACACCGACCCCGGGAAGGCCCGCCGGGTCAAAGCCTCCCAAAGTTCGTAACGTTCCTCTTGTTCCTCAAAACGGCACCCGACCACCCCGCGTTGTGTGCCAAAGTAGGTCTTGTGGGTCGATCCGGTAACCAGGTCAGCCCCCTCTGAAAAGGGTTGCTGGAAGTGCGGTCCGATGAGACCCAGCACGTGGGCCATGTCGTACATTACCACTGAGTCAATATGCTGAGCGTCAATAAACTGACGGATCTCTGCAACAGGCTCCTTGTGCAGAACCATGCTCTTTCCGAAAACGATCAGCTCCGGTCGGTACTCATCGATCAATTTCAGTGTGGCCGGCACATCCATCTTGTGAGGGTTGTCAGGGAGCACAGGAAAATTTACTACGGCTGGTCGCTCCGTGCGCGGGTCCCGGGCCACGTAGTCCCTTAATGCGCCCATTGGTTGAGCACTCAGGTGTCCACCCTTTCCGATATGGTTGTTCATAACCTGACGGAGTCGCCTGGGCTCGATCTTGCGGTCAGCACGATTGATGTAGTCAACCATCGAGCTGAAAACAACGGTGTTGGCCATCTGCCCGCTCACGAGGCGCAATTCCACATTCTCGCAGCCCAGAAATTTGCGCATTTCCTCTTCCAGCATCTGTTCCACCTGGCCGATAAACTCTGTGCCCTGGTAATAGAAGATGTCCACATCGTAGAAGGCCTTGGCCTGCTTGTGTTCAGCATAACGAAAGGCCGGATCCATCACAGACAACATGCGGGCCATAGGCGAGATCGTCATCTCAGAAGGGATTAGATTGATGCACTCTTGTTGTCGCCACACCGTGTTTTGCACGGCCTTTTCCAACAGCCTGAGAGCCTTTGCCGGACCGTCACCGGCCGGCAGCTGCTCGGCCGGTATTTCATGATCAAAGATTATGGGGCGGGCATACGGCGGCGCATCGCCCCGCATGTGGTACGGCACCACTACAGCATCAACCGCTTTGCCGCGAATCTCTATGGAAACCTTGTCGTCCTCGATGATGTCACTGTCCACGTAGCCCAGGCAGATTGAACGCAGTTGGTGTTTTTCGGTCTGTGCGGATTTCAGCCCTTCGCCCTCAACCGACCACATAGGAACCATGGTGCCGCTGGAAACGTAGCCCACGTGTTTGTCTCCCTTGAACACCTTGGCCCCCTCACGGGCAACACCTCGACCCGCAACGGCGATCGGCTTGTTTACCCGGGACAGGTCGTTCAGCAACGAATAATCGCGCGACACGATTTTCTTGAAGGCCTCGTGCTGCTTGGCAAGCTGTGCCCGGCCCAGGAACTCTCCCTTGAGCGGAGAAAAACTCACGGCGAACTTAGCCAATGGGCAGGAAAAAATTGGGATTTCTTCTCCTTCGGGATCTTCGCCCAGCTCATGGCCATAAAGAGGCAGACCTGCCTCCAAGCGCAGCGTATCCCGTGCGCCAAGGCCTATGGGTTTAGCTCCCTTTTCCAGAATCAGATCCCACAGCATAGGGCCGTCTTCGCTCTTTGCGAAGAGTTCAAAACACAATGGTTCGCCAGTGTAGCCGGTGCGCGCTACCTTCACGTCGGCACCGGAGATCCTCGCCATGCTCACGGCATTTCGCATTGGTTCCGGCAGCGGACCGGCCTGGATTATCTCTTCCATGATCTCGCGGGATCTTGGCCCCTGCAGAGAAAGCATGGCTTTTTGCTTGGTCTGGTCGATCAGTTCAACATCTTCAAAGTCTTTGAGAAGTGACTGAAAATGGTCCCAGTCCTTTTCCCGGTTCGCACCGTTTACCACTAACAGGTACTCCTCCTCGACAAATCGATACAGATATGCATCATCCACAGCCCCGCCGGTCTCGTTGGGGATAAGGGTGTATTGAGCACCCGTTTCCCTTATGTCCAGGGCTTCGGCATTGTTGGTCAAAACGTGCTGAAGAAACCTCAGGGCCCCTGAGCCCCGCACGATAAATCGGCCCATGTGGGACACATCAAAAAGCCCTGCCCCCTTGCGGGTGGCCAGGTGCTCTTCTACTATGCCGGCAGGATAGAAAATAGGCATCTCCCATCCGGCAAATTCCACCATCTTGGCCCCCAGGGCCACATGCTGGTCAAAAAAAACGGTTCGTTCAAGCCTGCTCATCATTGATCTCCTTTCCTAACAAAAAAGCCCCCCCGTTGCGATTCGTCGAGACATAAAAAACAGCACGAGGGGGGGTCTCATTTTGCGAACGTTGATAGTATCACCCCAAAGCAGGTTCGTCAACTCCACTTACACTTAAGTAATACTTAACAAGGTGCAGTATTTGTTTCCTTTGCCGGGCACAAATATTTTCTCAACCCACGACCGGCTATTTGCGTTGACATGTGAGATGTGCTACATTACCAGCCTTTGCGGGACGGTACCCCCCTTGATAAGCCAAAAGACTCTCTCACTTTTTGTCTTTCGGACAATACGCTTAAAGGAGGAAAGGACATGAAGGAAATCAGTGAACTAAACTTGCCGGATGATCTTCGCTATGCAGACGACCATGAATGGGCACGCCTTGCGGGTGACAAGATAAGAGTCGGTCTTGATGATTATGCGCAGGATCAACTCGGAGACATTGTTTTCGTGGAGCTGCCCCAGGTGGGTGATACGTTTGAGCAGGGCAAAGAATTCGCAACAGTAGAGTCCGTCAAGGCGGTTGTCGAATGTTACCTGCCGGTGGGCGGAGAAATCACCGCGGTAAACACCGCCCTTGAGGAATCGCCTGAGCTGATAAACAAGAGCCCCTATGCGGACGGATGGATGGTTGAGGTAAGTCCCGGCGATCTGTCTGAACTGGACTCTCTCATGACCAATACCGCTTGTTTGAAAAAGCTGAAAGGAGCGGAGTAGATGCGATATTTGCCTCATACCAGAGAAGACATTGCTTCAATGCTTCAGGTCGTAGGAGTCAACGATCTGGACGACCTCTTTCCCACAGTGCCCCAGGATTGCCGCCAAGAGGGCGACCTGGGCCTGCCAGAACCCTTAAGCGAGTGGGAACTAAACGACCATATGGAAGCGCTTTCCCGCAACATGGCAGTTTCCCCTGAGTACAAGGTGTTTATGGGTGCGGGCAGTTATGAACATTTTGTTCCAGCTTCGGTATCTTACCTGCTGAGTCGTTCCGAGTTTGTGACATCCTATACGCCCTACCAACCGGAGATGAGCCAGGGGACGCTTCAGGCGATCTATGAGTATCAGACTCTTATTAGCCGACTGTTGGGCATGGAAGTGGCGACTGCATCGCACTATGACGGGGCCACTGCCCTGGCCGAGTCGTTGCTCATGGCGATTCGTGTTACCAGGCGAAAAAAGGTGGCAATTTCAAACCTGATTCATCCCTTGTATCGGAGCGTGGTCAGGACCTATTTTGAGCCAACTGGTTATGAAGTTGTGGAACTTGGCTGTCTTGACAGCGGCACTACCGATACTTCCGGGCTCGAGGGGCTTGATGATCTTGGGGCCGTGGCGGTTCAGTCTCCCAATTTTTTCGGTTGCATTGAGAACCTTCAAGCCATCGGCGAAAAAGCCCATGACAAGAAGGCCCTTCTTGTTGCTTCATTTACAGAAGCCCTTTCGTACGGGCTCTTGAAAAGTCCCGGAAGCCAAGGGGCAGACATTGTGTGCGGAGAAGGCCAGAGCCTCGGTATTCCGCAGACCTTTGGCGGGCCGGCCCTTGGGGTGGTTGCAAGCAGAAAGCAATACATGCGTAGCCTGCCGGGCCGGCTGGTTGGCAAGACAAAAGACGTGGAGGGAAAAAGAGGTTTTGTCCTTACTCTTGCTACCAGAGAGCAGCATATTCGCCGGGAAAAGGCCACGTCTAACATCTGCACCAACAACAGCCTCTGCGCCCTGGCAGCTGCCATGTACATGGCCTCTTTGGGGGGTACGGGGATACGGGAACTTGCATGCCTTAACCGTGACAAGGCCGAGTATCTCAAGTCGGAATTGAAAAACGCGGGCTTTACCATACGTTTCGACACCCCTACATTCAATGAGTTTGTGGTGGAATTTCCTGCAGGCTTTGAGGCCACCTACAAGCGACTTCTGGAAAAAAAGATAGTTTCAGGCCTTTCTCTTGCGCCTTACTATCCAGAATTTGCCAACCACTACCTTTTGTGTGTAACGGAAACCAGGTCCAAGGATGATATGGACGCGTTGGTTAGGGAGCTAAAGTCATGAAAGAATCTACTGGCGCCACAGGCCTGATCCTGAATGAGCCGCTGCTCTGGGAAAAAGGCAAAAAGGGGAGACGCGGTTTTTCCCTTCCCCGTCGAGATGTCAAGGAGAGTCATCTGACGCCCGGACTCACAGGCGAGGGGCCTGACCTTCCGGATCTGAGTGAGATTGATGTTGTGCGTCACTACACCAGGTTGTCCCAGTGGAATTTTGGAGTGGACACGGGTATGTACCCTTTGGGTTCCTGCACCATGAAATACAGCCCAAAGACCAATGAAAGACAGGCCGGTCTTGCCGGATTTTCCAGGGCTCACCCCCTGCTTCCGCCGAGTCTCTCTCAGGGCGTGCTAAAGATGATGTTTGAACTTGAGCAACATCTTGCCGAGATTACCGGCATGGACTCAACAGCGCTTCAGCCGGCAGCAGGCGCCCACGGAGAACTTGCCGGCATGCTTCTCATTCACGCCTTTCACAAGAGCAAAGGGTCACCCCGTTCAAAGATGATTGTCCCGGATACTGCACACGGCACAAATCCCGCCAGTGCGGCCCTGTGCGGGTACCGGCCAGTGCCGGCGGATTCTAACGAACAGGGAATTCTTTCGGCAAAAGCCATTGCCGAGATCATGGACGAAGACACGGCCGGAATCATGGTAACCAACCCAAACACCCTTGGTCTTTTTGAGGAAGATATCAAGGCTATTGCAGAGGCCATACACTCCAAGGGAGGGCTGGTATATTGCGACGGCGCAAACTTAAACGCGGTTATGGGCATAGTGCAGATGGGAAAAATCGGCGTTGACGTGATGCACCTCAATCTGCACAAGACCTTTTCCACGCCCCACGGCGGGGGAGGGCCGGGGTCAGGGCCTGTGTGTGTGAAAGAGCATCTTCAGCCTTTTCTGCCCGTACCCCGTGTGGTCATGCAAAACGGCACATACGGCCTTTCCGAGAACCACCCTGAATCCATAGGCAAGGTCTCGGCCTTTTACGGAAATGTGGGAGTCATGATAAAGGCCTACAGTTATATTCTTAGCATGGGGCCAAAGAATCTCAAGAAAGCCAGCGAACTTGCTGTCTTGAACGCCAACTACATCAAGGAGAGCTTGAAAGGCACCCTGCACCTTGCCTTTGACCGGCCCTGCATGCATGAATGCGTTTTTTCCGACAAAGCCCAGGCGGCCCAGAAAATCACAACCTTTGACATGGCCAAGCGCCTCATGGACTACGGGTTCCATCCGCCTACCGTGTATTTTCCCCTTGTAGTAAAGGGTGCCATCATGGTCGAACCCACCGAGACAGAGTCAAAAGAGGATCTGGACCGGTTTGTCGAAGCATTCAAGGTCATCGTCGACGAGGCCGCCCATGACCCCGACTCGCTGCACGAGGCACCAAAACGCTGCAAGGTGAGAAGGCTGGATGAGACAACCGCGGCACGCAAACCATGCCTGGCAGGGTGAACCGAGTTGCCGTGCTTTACGACAGAAGATGGTTGCCGCATTTACTACGAGACACATGGCTTTGACTCATCACGACCCCTTGTTGTCTTCTTGAACGGCACCATGCAGAACACGGTGAACTGGGCAAATCATTGCAATGCCTTTAAGAAACAGTTCCGCGTGCTTCTCTACGACTCCAGAGCCCAAGGGCAAAGCGATCTTGGCGAAAGACAACTGTCGTTGGAGCTTCACACCGGCGACCTTGCTGCACTGCTTGCACACCTTGCACTTGATAGAGCACACCTGGTGGGTCTCAGTCACGGGGCCAAGGTTGCGCTTGCATATGCTGCCAACTTCCCTGGGCGTGTCGATCGTCTCGTGCTGTGCAGTGTAGGGGATCAGTTAACCTGCAGGGCTGAGCTTACTGTGAGGTCGTGGGCAAGAATGCTAAGAAGTAATGGTCTTGAGGAAATGGCATGGTTAGCAGTTCCGTCGGTTTTCGGGGAAGTTTTTTTGAGGCAGAATCAAAGGACTTTGAACATGATGGTCAAGGCCCTTGTCGTAAGAAACAAGAAGCAATACCTTATTGCTCACCTTGAAGCTATGACTGCATACCCGCGGCTTTCTCAGATTGCGCGAGATATCGATGTTGCCTGCCTTGTTATTTCAGCCTCTGATGACCCGCTTGTGACAAGAGCAGCAGCAGAGAAACTCGCAAAACTGTGCAACGGACGGCACAAACAAATGACAGGGATCGGCCACACCGTTCCCGTTGAGGCCCCGGAATTGTTTGCCAAGACTGTATTGGGCTTTCTGTCTGAAAAGTAGCAAGGAGCGGTATGTGCACGCAGTTAAGAAATAGATGGCTCTGTCTCGAGCTTCCTACGACAGAATACACATACGCATGGGAGCTGCAGAGCAGAGTTGTTGCCGCACGAAAGGACAAGAGCATTGACACCAATGTCGTCATTTTGTGTGAACACTCGCCTGTTTTCACGCTTGGCAGAAGGGGCGGGCAGAACAATCTGGTGGTGTCTCGGCACTTTCTCAAGGAAGCACGAGTTCCCGTGATCCAGGTAGAGCGTGGGGGAAACATTACTTATCACGGTCCTGGTCAGCTCGTTGCGTACCCGATCGTTGACCTGCGCATGGCAAGGCTGGCAGTAACCGATTATGTTCAGGCCCTGGAAGAGGTCATGATTCGTGCTGCTGCACACTGGGGAATTGAAGCGGAAAGGAACCGTGCTAACAGGGGCGTCTGGGTCGGCAATAACAAGCTGGGAAGCGTTGGCATTGCTGTTCGCCGGGGGATCTCCTTTCACGGTATTGCATTGAACGTGAATATTTCACTTACACCCTTTGAGTGGATGAATCCATGCGGACTCCAAGGCATAGGCATGACATCCATGCGGCATGAGCTCTCACGCAAAGCGCCAATGGCTGGGGTGCGCGAAAATGTGAGACATCAGTTTGAAGCGGTTTTCGGCATTGAGCTGGTTACTACAACTATGCCGGAACTCGAACGTCATCTAAAAGAACCTGCTGGGTTTGATCATGTCAGACACACACAGACGTACTTTGTAGGACAGGATGATTCAACACCAGGCAACGAAACTGAGCAAACGAAAGCCCCACTGGTTGAGGCGGAGTCTTCCGTCGGGGCCCGCATATGAAGAAGTCAGGGCGTTGCTAGGCAGAGGCCGGCTCCACACGGTGTGCCAGGAGGCAAAATGCCCTAATATTTGGG
>SDBT01002486.1_pt1 | contig 32483 bp, 34 predicted proteins | sample 2277101 | NCBI WGS metagenome assembly SDBT01 (sample SAMN10404973, study PRJNA504765) | marine sediment metagenome | isolation source: marine sediment core GS10_PC15, 103 cmbsf | place: Arctic Ocean: Southern Knipovich Ridge | collected 2010 | reverse complement strand
ATCTCTGGCTACTTGCCGGCGGAAGATGCGGGATATCTCAAGACCGTCAGGTATAAGGTGAAGTACCTGGATTATGACTGGTCGCTTAACGAGCTGGAGACCACCGTCGCTGAGACCCGCTGAGTCGCTGGCACGCGAAAGGGATACAGGAGTTGAAATGAATGATTCCTTTCACCGGGAGATGATTGTTCAAGACATTGTAAGAGACCACGCTGGCGAAGCGTGGGTGTTCCGTCGTTTAGGAATTGACCCGAACGATACGTGTACGCTAGCCGAAGCCGCCTTGAAGAGGGGTTTGTCGATAGAGTTCCTGATGGCGGTATTGAACAGAACCTCCGTAGTGAACGGAGTCGTCTGGGAAGGTGCTGGCCTCAGCATCCAGGCTACGTTGATGAACGCGATCATTGAGTATATCGAGGAGCGTCATCACGTATTCTTAAGAAGTGAACTGCCTCGACTGGAACAACTTTTTGACAAGGCGATCAAAGCTCACTATCGCAGTCACGGCAGCATGCTGGGGGCACTGAAGACGGTCTTCCTGTCCGTCAAGACACAAATCGAGGTGCATCTGGGCATTGAGGAGGAGATTCTCTTCCCGCGGCTCCGCAATATTGAACGGCACACTGCGGGCAGAGAGTCGCCTGCAGAAGCATCTGGGATGTCATCGCCCATCAGTGCAATTCAAGAGATGAAACACGAGCATGAGTCGGTGGAATGGGCTTTGAATGAGATGAGGGCACTGACTTCCGAGTACACCCTCCCTGACGACGCGTCCGACGCCCTCACTATGCTGTACGAAAGGCTTATCGCGGTCGAGGCCGATCTTCAAGAGCACGTTCACCTGGAAAATGACCTCCTGTGGCCGGTGCGACCGCCAAAACAGGGTCCAGTAGATGTCACCATCGCCACAGAGAAGGGCGCTCCAGCCAGGCACGAAGTGGATCTTATGTGTCCGCGGACTAACCAGCCATGCCAGGAGGGCTCGCCCGCGGGATGCAGCAGGTTCTGGGGCTGCGTTCGCGAAGTAATGCAGCAGCGGTGGGCCAAAGCGAATGGTAGAGATAACGATGGCTGAACAGCCTGATGAAAGCGACAAGCCGGTCAAACGCCGCTGGGGAAAGCTTATCGTTCTTGGCGTCATCCTAACGGGCCTGGCGGTGGCGTCGTTCTTCCTGCCCGTCAAGGACTACGTTATCGCCGTGCTGGAATGGACGCAGGGCCTTGGCCTCTGGGGGCCGCTGGTCGTGGCGGCCTTCTACATCCTTGCTTGTGTGCTCCTGCTGCCGGGCGGAATCATCACCCTTGCGGCGGGTTTCCTGTTCGGCGTGGTGACGGCAACCATCACTGTCTCGGTCGGCAGCACGCTGGGGGCCAGTGCGGCCTTCCTGGTCGGCAGGACGTTCGCCCGCGACTGGGTGCGGCGGAAGGTGGCCGGCCGGCCGAAGTTCGCGGCCATCGACCAGGCCGTCGGTGAGCAGGGCTTCAAGATCGTGCTACTGACTCGGCTGAGCCCGATCTTCCCGTTCAACATGCAAAACTACGCTTACGGCCTGACGGGCGTGAAGTTGTGGAAGTACGTTTTGGCGTCCTGGATCGGCATGCTGCCGGGTACGCTGGCCTACTGCTACATCGGCTCCGGCCTGCGGTCGCTGACAGAGGTCGCGGCCGGTCAGACCGAGGGTGGTTTGGTGCAGCGGGTGTTCTTCTGGGGCGGGCTTGGAGCCACTGTCATCGTGGTGGCGGTTGTGACTCGTATCGCACAGAAGGCAATGAAGCAAGCTATCCCGCAGACACATCAGCCTGAACTCAAGGAGACATGACATGAGCAAGCACGTTGCCCTGGACGTCGTGAAAAGATGGGAGGGCAACCCCGCCCTGGCGACAGAGGATATCCCCTTTCCCTGCAACACCGTGTTCAACGCGGGCGCTGTGAAGATGGGTGACGAGTACATACTTCTGCTCCGTGTGGAGGACCTGCGTGGGCACTCGGTGCTGGCCCTTGCTTGCAGCGACGACGGATACCATTTCACCGTACATGACGAGCCGGTGATGGTTCCGAGTCAGGAGGGGGAATTTGCCGTCTACGAACGCAAAGGCATTGAAGATGCCAGGATCACAAGAATTGAGGACACGTACTACATCATCTACACGGCCGTCTCGGATTTTGGGGCGCGCCTGGCGCTGGCCAAGACGGAGGATTTCCGGAGTTTCGAACGGATCGCTCTCATCTCCGAGCCGGAGAACAAGGACGGGGCCCTGTTTCCCCGAAAGATCGGCGGCCGATACGTTCGCCTGGATCGGCCGATGGTCGGCAGCACCGGAAACATCTGGATCAGTTACTCGGATGACCTTGTAAGCTGGCGCGACTCCCGCGTGCTCATGACGGTGCGTGGGGATTGCTGGGATTCATGGCGGATTGGCGCTTCTGCGCCGCCGATCGAGACCGAACACGGCTGGCTGGAAATATACCACGGCGCCAAAGAGACATCGCACGGGCCAATCTACCGCCTTGGTGCAGCAATACTGGCCAAGGACGATCCCACGAAGATTCTCTGCCGATCGGCCATTCCGATCCTCGCCCCGCGGGAGGACTATGAGCGGACTGGCGATATTCCTAATGTCGTGTATTCCACCGGGGCGATCATGGAAGACGACGGTACCCTGAGGATCTACTACAGCGGCGCCGACACGTGCATTTGTGTCGGGACAGTCCGCCTGGACGAGCTGATGCGGTTCTGCGCAATCGGGGAGGAAGACAAATGAACAGTGCGCCGCAGATCTCCTGCGCCGAACTCGGGCCGATGGACAAGCACAATAATAAACTGGTCGCCAACGCCCATCCGCTGGACTGGAAGAACCCTAAGCCCGCGGGCCGATACAACATGGTGGTCATTGGCGCAGGCACAGCCGGGCTGGTGACGGCCGCCGGTGTAGCGGGCCTGGGCGGTAAGGTTGCCCTCATCGAACGATATCTCTTGGGCGGGGACTGCCTTAACTTCGGCTGCGTGCCCAGCAAGACGTTGATCGCGGCCTCTCGTGCGGCAGCGGAGGTGCGACGGGCCGATCGCTACGGCGTGAAGCCGGCACCTGGCGAAGTCGACTTCTCAGCCGTCATGGAGCGCGTCCGTCGCATTCGCGGCGAGATCAGCCACCATGACGCGGTTGGCAAGTTCCGGGATATGGGCGTTGATGTTTTCCTCGGCGACGCCACCTTCACCGGCCCGGACACAGTCGGGGTCGATGGCCAGACGCTGCAGTTCGCGCGGGCGTGCATCGCCACCGGAGCCCGCGCTCATCGGCCTGACATTGAAGGGCTTGCCGGGGCCGGCTTCCACACCAACGAGACGATCTTCTCCCTGACCGAACTGCCGCGTCGCCTGGCGGTGCTCGGATCGGGGCCGCTGGGCTGCGAGCTGGCCCAGGCATTCGCCCGGCTGGGCAGCGAGGTGACGATCATCGAACGCTCGGGGCAGTTCCTGCCCAAGGAAGACCGCGACGCGGCCGAGATCGTCGGGAAGTCTTTCATGCGGGACGGCATCCACTGCCTCTTCAACGCACAGGTCAAGCGGGTGGCGGCCGAGGCTGGCGGCAAGCAACTGCTGCTCGTAGTCGAGGGCAAGGAGTCGACGGTCGAGGTAGATGCCATACTCGTTGGCTACGGCCGGGCCCCCAACGTCGATCGTCTGGGCCTGGAGGCTGCACGTGTGGAGTACGATGCTCGCCACGGCGTAAAGGTGGATGACCATCTGCGGACGACAAACAAGCGAATCTACGCGGCCGGCGACGTCTGTCTGAAGCACAAGTTCACCCACACCGCCGACGCCACAGCCAGGATCGTTATCCAGAACGCCTTGTTCTGGGGCCGCAAGAAGCTCAGCGCCCTGACGATCCCCTGGTGCACGTACACCGACCCGGAGGTCGCGCACGTGGGGCTCTACGATCACGAGGCGCCAAAGCGAGGCATCGAGGTGGACACTTTCACCAAGCCGTTCAAGGACAACGACCGAGCCCTTACCGAAGGCGAAGACGAAGGCTTTGTTCGCATCCACGTGAAGAAGGGATCGGACCGGATCGTCGGTGCGACCATCGTCGGACGGCATGCCGGTGACATGATCAGCGAGTTGTCGGTTGCCATGGCCGGCAAGGTCGGTTTGGGCACACTTGCCAGCGTAATTCACCCGTACCCGACGCTCGCAGAAGCCATCAAAGGCGCCGGCGACATGTACAGCCGGACTCGCCTGAAACCGTTGCTTAAGAAGCTTTTCGTGCGAATCCTGGCGTGGCGCAGATAGCGCAGAAAAAGCCGGCAGAGTGATGGATTGCATAAAACATCTGCAACAACAGTCTGTTGTTCCACAGAAGCCTCGGTGCATTGGGCTGTGGCTGGCAGGCGGGGCAATTCTGACTCTGGGCATGTGGTTATGCGTCTGGGCGCGAATCAACCACCACGCGTCGGGCAGCATGTTGACCTTGGCGACTGTCGGCATGGGGTCTGTCTACCTGGCTCTTCTGATTTTTCGACCAACCCGGGCATCTCCGGCCATCTGGGTGGTGATGATCGCGGTGGCCGTCCTGATGCGTCTGCCGTGCTTTTTCGTGCCGGCCTCCAGCGGCGGAGACTACTGCCGGTATCTCTGGGATGGGGCCGTAACAGCCAAGGGCATAAACCCGTATGTGCATTCGCCGCAGCAAGTGTCCCAGGGTCGAGTAGACAACCTGACACTGGAGCAGCTTGCACGGTCCGGCCGCGTTACGCTCGAAGGCATCAACCATCCCGAACTGCGGACGATGTACCCTCCAATAGCCCAGGGCGCGTTTGCCTTGGCGCACTGGATTGCCCCGTTCGATCTGACCGGCTGGCGAATCGTCCTGTTGGCCTTCGATGTCCTGGCGGCGCTGGCGGTGGTGGGGCTGCTGCGGGCGACCGGATCGCCGTTGTCGCTTGCATTCCTCTATCTGTGGAATCCACTGCTCGTGACGGAGACCTATGGTAGCTGCCACCTGGACATCTTGGCCGCTGCGATGGTCGCGATGTTCGCCTGGGCGCTGGTCACGAATCGGCCGATTGCCGCAACCATCGCTCTGGCGCTGGCCATCGGTGTAAAGCTCTGGCCCGTTCTCTTGCTACCATTCCTGCTGCGGTTGCTGTGGGGCAAATGGCGACGACTGGCCGCCTCGGCCGGGATTCTCGGTGCGCTAGTCGTCATGATGGCGATTCCCTTCGCCAGCGCCTTTGGCGCCGAATCCGACAGCGGGCTGCTTACCTATGCCCGTGTCTGGACAGGACGCTCCGGTGCATACCTGGCCTTCGACAAGCTGGGGTGGTGGCTACGAGGAGAACTCTCCCTCGGCATGGATGGCCATTACGTCGGACGTGGCCTGATGATGCTCGTTCTGCTGTCTGCCGTCTTGTGGTCGGCTCTGCGGCAGCCGTGCAACACCATCACGTTGTGCAGACGTATCGGTCTGGCCATCCTGCTCATGCTGCTGCTGAGCCCGGCCCTTTGGCCGTGGTACTACGTTGCGGTCATTCCTCTGGCAGCCGTAGCATCGCCGCGCCTGGGTTTGATTCTCTGGACGGCCCTTCTGCCCCTTTGTTATCTGGAGGGCGACTTAGTCTTCAGGTACGACTTGACATACCTTGTGCATCTACCTGTCTGGCTGATACTGGTGGGAGAATGGGTCTGGCCGCGTGTTGTCAGGCGGCTGCGCAGGGAAGCGGTCCATGCTTGATGGGACGATAGTCAAGGTCATCATCGCCGCCCTGAACGAGGCCGCCTCCATCGGCAAGGTTCTTGCCGACGTACCGGCCTGGGTGGACGAGGTTGTCGTCGTGGACAACGGCTCCACGGATGCCACTGCCGCCGTCGCTGCTGCCGGCGGGGGGCGTGTGGTCGATGAACCTCGCCGGGGCTACGGGCAAGCCTGTCTGGCAGGCATGGCCGCCATCGACTGGTGCGACATCGTTGTCTTCCTCGACGGCGACTACAGCGACTTCCCTGAGCAGATGGACCGCCTGGTTGGTCCCATTGCCGAAGATAAGGTCGACATAGTGCTCGGCCGGCGCATCGCCGTCCACGGAGACGACCGGGTCTTCACGCCCTGCCAGCGATTCGGAACGGCCCTGGCCTGCCATCTGATGCGACTGCTCTGGGCAGGCCAGTACCAAGACATGGGGCCGTTCCGCGCCGTCCGCTGGAGCAGCTTGCGCTCGCTGGGGATGCTGGACACGACTTTTGGTTGGACCGTTGAAATGCAGATCAAGGCGCTTTTGGCGGGATTGCGCGTGAAGGAAGTTCCGGTCGACTATCGCCGCCGGATCGGCGTCTCGAAGATATCAGGCACCATCGGCGGCGCATGGGGCGCCGGAACGAAGATCCTCGGGATGATCGGCACGTACCTGCTTTGCCCGCCTAAACTGCCCAAGGGTCACCCCGAAAGGTTGATCGTCTTCACTCGCTGGCCAACGCCCGGCAAGACCAAGACACGGCTGATCCCCGCATTGGGCCCTCTGGGCGCTTCGGATCTTCAGCGGCAAATGACCGTCCGAACGGTTGAAACCGCGCGCCAATGGGCGAGTGGAGATCGACGAGAGGTCGAGATCCGTCATGAAGGCGGCACCTGGCGGCAAATGCGCCGCTGGCTGGGACCGCCGCTCCACTATCGACTTCAAGATCGCGGTGACCTGGGCCATCGCATGGCCTCGGCCTTTGCGGCCGCGTTCAACGAGGGCTGCCGGCGGGCCGTGCTGATCGGCACGGATAACCCCGGCATCACGCCGGCCTTGCTGGACGAAGCGATTGCCGCCTTGGACAACCACGACCTAGTCTTGGGCCCCACGCTCGATGGCGGATACTGGCTGGTCGGCATGAAACGCCCGCTGCCGGTATTCGAGGGCATTGCATGGAGCACGGATGCCGTCCTGGCGCAAACGCTCGATCTGGCCAGGCGGCACGGCCTTCGAGTCCACCTGCTCCCAGCCGTGGTAGATATCGATCTGCCAGAAGACCTGCCCCGGACAAGCGAGTTCTTCGACCCGCAACAGCCGGTGATTTCGGTCGTCATACCCACTCGGAACGAGGCAAGCAACATCGAGGCGACGATCCGGTCGGCCATGGCCCCGGGCATCGAGATCATCGTCACCGACGGCGGCAGCAGCGATGCCACGACCGACATTGCCAAAGCGGCCGGCGCACTGGTCATCACAGTTCCGCCTGGGCGAGCTCGGCAGCAGAACGCCGGAGCCGCCATCGCCCATGCCGACATTCTGTTGTTCCTCCACGCCGATACGATCCTGCCGCCAAGCTACGCGGACGACGTTTTCGAGGCCATGGTGGACAACTCGGTGGTCGGTGGTGGTTTCTTGTGGCGGACGACCCTCGACCGTCTCACCTTGCGACTGGCCCGGTATTTCGTCAGACTGCGGACTGTCTATGGCCAGGAGCCCTGGGGCGACCAGGCGATCTTCGTGCGAAAGACCGATTTCGAAGCCATCGGCGGCTTCCCCGACGTACCCCTTGCCGAAGACTGGGATTTCGTGCGCGCCCTTAGGCAGCGAGGCAGGATCGTCGCGATTCCAAAGGCTGTCCTCACCTCCGGCCGGCGATGGAAGACGGTTGGTACGGTCAGGGGGTTCCTCACGAATTGGCTGATCGTTCTAGGCTGTCAGCTTGGACTTCCGCGGCGTTTGTTGGTGAAACTCTACTGAGACGCAGGCCCGGCCAGTCCCTGGCGGTCAACGTATCCGGCCCGTTGGCGCGTAGCAGACACTGCGGGTCTCGCCCGCTCAGGTCTGCTTCAATTCGTCGATCCGGGCGGCGAGCTTTCGCATCTCGCTGAGCAGGCGGTTTCGGTGGATCATCTGCCAGGAGAAAATCTTCATCAAGGCAACGAACTGGATGCTGCAGACGAAGATTGCGGCGTACATGATCTGGTATCGGGTTGTGTCGACCTCGAAGAACATGATGCCGCTGAAAATCGCCAGGGCCGTAAAGATCAGGGCGTATATCCACGTGATCAGGATGATGGAAAGCATCTTCCGGCAGTAGAACTGCCTCACCATTCCCCAAAGAGTGTCTTCCTTGGAACGGCAGCAGCTTTCTTCGGCCGCTCTGCTGGTCTGTTCGTCGTGCATCGTGTTTCTCCTTATTTCGCAGATGTGCCGCGGAGTCGGACCGTCGTTCGGTGTGCAGCAAGGCTGCACATCCTACGCCTACGACTACAGACACGCTATTTACGTATCGGTTTGTGGACATTCATTCCTCCAGCATGCTTGAGTGGAACAAACCCCTCTTGGCTCTCGCAACAAGGCGTGTTATTTCCTGCGGCGAATTAGCGCCAGACCTCCAAGGGCCAGCAGCGACAGCGCAGCGGGTTCAGGCACGTCGTGGCTCCGGAGAGCTTCAAACCAATGCTGAGCCATGATCTCTGCCCCGAGGGCGTTGGGATGCACACGATCGGCGGCGAAAGCGTCGGGATAAGCGAGCATGGTAGGAGTCCAGACGTCAGGACCCCTGTGCATGTCAGGAATTGCGCGCGCCATCAACGCGTCCAGTGCATATTTCTCGTTTTCGATTCCGGGTTCGTATCCGCGCTGCCCGCCCTTGTAGATGTGGGTGGCGAGGAAGACATGATCCGCTCCGTCTGCGAAGGCGAGATTCACGTACGCCTCCATTGCATCAGCGCCTTGCTCGATTCGTTCGGTGTCATCCGGGCTGCGAATTCCTTCCGTTTGGACTCCATAGACCCCCTGAAGCGACTGCTGGGCGAGGAAGATCACAGGTAGGCCGGTGGCGTTTGCGTCTCGTAATGCGGGCCTGGCGATATTCGACCACGGCCCTAGTGGTGCACCCGTGGTGACGTCGATCCATTTGCAGATGGGCGTTCCGCCCCTGAGGGCCTTCCGGACTTCGATGATGCGCTGTCCGCCAAAATAATCGTCGACCTTTGCCTGTAGCAAATCCGGCCATTCACGAGATGTGGAATATCCGTTGACGACGATGATCTTCTCGGTTCCGTCGAATATCTTGAAATCGCCGGTAGGCGGGTCAGCCCACGCAGCCTGCGAGAGAACCATTGTCCCCAGAGCGGCAATAACAGCCCACAGAGCTAACTTGATCGTCCTCCTCCTCCTTCTTGATGAAGCGGCGGTAACCGAGCCGGCTACGAAAAGCGGAGTCTCTGAGCAAGATATATTATACAGAGAATCGCGATTATGTCAATCAGGTACGCACCTGAGGGCGTTGAGGAAACACATCTTGCGGCGCGCCGGTTACCGGTGAGACCGTGTCGGTGGTGGACGGCAGTGCCGACGATCCTACCGCCAAAAGTAGTGCCATGTATAGTTCAGATCAATGCTCTTGCCAGGTTCGAGGCGGACTTTCCAATCTATCCGTCCGATACCGTCCTGGAAAAACAACCGCCGTTGCAGGGAGAGTGAGATCGTCCATCTCCCTGCCGGATCAACTCTTGCCCAGCAACTCCTTGAATTCCTCCAGCGCCTTGGCGGTGGCATTCTGAGCCGCCTCCGTGAATCCTTCGTCGGAAACAGCCCACCCGTAGCCGGTGTACAGGACTTGCCCGTCTGAACGGGCGACGAGACGCAGGGAGATGCCCACCCGGTGCATTGTTTTGCTCCCGCCGCCGGAAACGATGTACACGACGGTGCTTGATTGGTCCTGCGTGGTTTCATATTGCAACAGTTCGCCGCCGAGCACCATGTCTGTTCCCAGGCGACGCGCCAAAGCCGACATGACGACCGGATCGCCCAGGTCGCATGCCTCGTAGCCTTCGGCGTGAAGAGCATCCTTGATCTGCCGCTCGTTAACACTGAGCACCCGGTATCGGCCGAGATGAACGGCTTCGCGGACCAGGACACCCCGGATGGACATGCCGCAGCCACTCTCGCTCAGGCCCGGGGCGTCGAGGAGGGGCAGCACCGCGATGGTCTCGGCCTGTTTGACCCGCGGGTCCAGTCCGGCCTTGATCGTCTTCGGTTCACACCCGCTGATCGCCAGGGCGAGCACGACCAAAGCATGAAGACATATCAAACCTGTGCGCATGAGAGAGCCTCCCGGTTCCGTCGATTAGGGTCTGGGTGAGCGATGTTGTTCATAGAAGCGGCGCAATGGAGCAAGCGCCTTCTGGGCTGCGACCCGTGACGCCTCGCTGAATCCGCCCTTGTCAACGCCCTGGCCCAACTCGCAATAAATCACCTGGCCGGTATTGGTGTCCACAAAGCGGACGCTCAGGCCCACCCGGTGGTTCGTGGTCGTCCCGCCGCCCGAGACGATGTACACCTGGCTGTGACTGCTCTCCTGCTGTGCTTGGTATTGAGTCACTTCGCCGAGGACGACGACGTCCGCGCCGGCGAGCTTGCCCAATTCGGTGGCCTTGCTCGTGGTGACAATACTCGACATCTGCAAATCGTGCTCGTTCATCAGGGATTTGAGGCGACTGCGCTCGACCACCGTCACGCCCGGAAATCTGTACAGTTCGGCGATCGTTGCGTTGACAACGATATTGCCCGAGCCCTCGGCCTCGGCGCCGGGCGCATCGACGAACGGCATTACCGCCACGGTGCGGACCCTCTGGAGTTCCTGTTCGTGCGCCAGTTTCACCGGTTGGACGCCGCATCCCCCGGCAATGGCGATACATATAATCCCGGCCGGCACGGCCCGACCCCACATGCTCTTGGTCGGCTTCATCGAACGCTCCTTTTCCGCTTGGTGCGGCTGGATTGCAGATACTGCTCCAGCGGCACAACGGCCTGGTCTATGGTCTTACGCAAAACCTTGTCACCGGCCACACCATCCCGTTTGGCGGTATGCACATAGATATCCTGTCCATTCGCCACCGAGATCAGCTTCAGCGTGAGTTTGCTTTCGCCGATTCGGCGCGCGGACGCGTCCCGCTTGCCCCCTTTGCCCGTCGGCGACTTGGAAGATTTGTCCGCTTTCATGGGGACGGTGTATCCCATCGTCCCGGTCAGGACGGCGTCCGCTTCGAGCTCGCGGCCGATGCTGACGGCCTGGTCCCGCGTCAGCGTTCCCGCATCTGCTGCGGACGTGTTCTTGATGCGCCACAGGACCGGCGGCGAGAGAATGTCCAGGCCGTCGTAGCGCCGCGCCACAAGCCGATTGAGCAACAGCCCGAACGTGACTTCCCCAGCCGCGCGATCCGCTTGCGACTCTATCGGAAGAACCACAATCCGGTTTACCTGGTCGATTGCGGACTTGTTGAATACACGCGGCTTGGCACCGCAACCCGCCAGAACGAGCACTGCAATTACCACCCCCGTCCCAAATGTCCGCTTGGCTCGCTTTGTCGTCACCTTACCTCCTTGGGTGTATGCGTCTGGAGGAACTGCTGGAGTTCCTTGAGCGATTTCCGCGTGGCCATAAGCATGGCCGGCCCGTATCCTTTGTTGGACTTCCCGCTCCCGCTTGCCGCATATACCACTTGTCCGCTATCCGGGTCCACCAGTCGAAGGTTAACGCCGACCCAGCAGATGGTTTCGGTCCACGTATGGGAAGCCACCATCAGCGGAATGGTGTGCGCTTCCTTGGTGAAACGGTAGTCCGTCACTTCCCCCACCATCACCAGGTCTATGTCTAAGCTGTCGGTCAGGCGCCGTTGCGCTGCCATATCCCAGGTGCCCGCTGATGAGCTATGAAGCGCCTTCCGCAGTCGCGCTGCGCCCTCCACATCGAACGCATCCATCCTGGAGAGTTCGGAAAGAACCACCCCCGATTCGACGATGCCTGCCCTGCGGCCCATGTGCCCGGGAGCATCAACAAAGGGCATTACCGCGATCCGATCACAGTGAAGAACTGCCTCGGGTGCATAGATGAGCGATTGCGGGACACACCCGATGAGCGCCATGTGCAAGCCCAACAGGCCAACCGCACTTCCCACCCGTCGCGCGTTAAGCGACATGGTAGCTTCCTTTCGTTCCTATCCCTGAGTGACGCGCGAGATCCCAACGGCGTGCGGCAACCCACCAACCGGGATTCCCGGATGAAGTTCCGCCCACAACTTTTGCGAGGGTGTTCAATGATTTTATTGCGTCCCCAGGCCATTGCAAGGAAATTTCGTAACTGTTTCGAAAACAGCGTCAGGCTGCGTCGTTTTGCTCCTGTTGACCTGCTCCCCGAAAACTGATCCAAGTTGAGTGAGTGTCTCTGACGACCTGAGCTTGCCCCAGAAAGCGGCCCCTCAGACCAGCGGTATCGTGCCACGGAATACGCTCACCTTCGCCTTGTACGCCGCCGAGCCAAAGAAGTGCTTGTTGATCCCCAGGATTGCGATAGACTTGCCGGAAAGGCCCACGGTAGTCGTGGGCGCCGGTTCATTTGGGAAATCTCAGCTCAATAGGACTTTGACTGATGACGCGCTACACACCTTGGATCGTCTCCGAACACGTCCCCGATTTTTCGACGCTGGAAGCACTCGTCAAGAGCCCCCGGTTTGCCGGCAAACAGGGCCAGGATCTTGCGATCGCTCTGTGGCAACTCATGGTCGACCACGATCTGGGCATCTTCCACTACATTGCACCCAAGGAAGGTCTCTGGGGCGAGGACGCCTACGACCCGCTGAAGATATTCAACGTTTTTGGTTTCACCATTTGCCACGTGCACGCCAATGTTCTTGGCACGCTAGGTCAGGCGGTCGGCTTCAAGACCCGCATCGCCAACGTCACCGAGCATGAGGGTACGGAGTTCTTCTACGACGGGAAGTGGCATTACTTCGATGCGGACATCCAGATGTTCCATCGCCTCCGTCCGCCTGACGAGAACGTCATCGCCTCGCGAGAGGATATCTACAAAGACCCAACGCTTGTGTCCAACCAGCCCAATCCGTCCTTTCCGTATCACATGCCGGATCGGCTGCCGGAGGAATTCTACAAGCCCTACGAGGTGGAACCGACATACCTCGACGTGATGCCCGAGCGGGTACATTCGATGGACTACCGGTTGCGCGCGGGTGAGGAAATGACGAAGTACTTTCACAACCGAGGGCGATGGGTCGTCTATGTGAAGGATCTTTACACCGCGTACAAGCTCTATCCGGACGAAACCGGCCCGGAAGGTCCGACCGAGCGCTTCTGGCCGCGGAGACAGTGGGGCAACGGCTTCTTCCGCTACGCTCCGAAGCTCGCGGTCGGATACCGAGACGTCGAGCTCGGCGCCGACCGGCTTGAAGGGCTCACGCAGACGGGCGCGGGACTGGCCGTCGCCGGCGAGCAGGGCGGGGAGGCGATCTTCGCCTTCGAGTCGCCGTACGTATACTGCGGCATCACCGATCCCTTGCGCCGCCTGCCGTCCGTCGACGGAGCTGTGCTCCGTGCGGAGTTTGATCTTCCCGAAGGCGCAGCCGCGAAGGTCGAAGCGGCAGTCGAACTGTCTGAGGACTGGGAGCAATTGTGGTCCTCCGAAGGTTGCGGGCGGATCAGATGCGAACTGGACTTCACCACCCTCGCCGAGGCCCGCTACCGGCTGCGACTTCGCTTTACGATGAGCGGCAAGGGAGCCACGCTCAAGTCATTCGAGACGCAGATGTGGTTCATGGTCTCGCCCCACTCCCTGCCTGCACTGCGAAATGTCGGCGACAACCAGATGAGGCTCCACTGCAACGATCGCTTCGGCCTGGCCACGCGCCCGATCATGATCGAACATCGGACCGACGAGGAGGAGTTCGCCAAGAATGCCTTCGCCATCGAGAATCTGCGGCACGACCCAGAGAGCAGAGCGCGACTCTCTCCGGCCGACACCGGCAGACCCTGGCGGATCATCTACGAATTGTCCGCACCGGATGGCGGCCGTATGGCTTGGATGAGCGCCTTTGCCCTAATCCAGGACCACAAGCCCGACGAGCCCGACGACAAACAGCCTGCCATAATCGAGATTGCCGACTCGCCCGATGGTCCCTGGCAAACTGTTGCTGAACGCGAAATCGTCGAACAGCCGCTGGGCGAGTATCCCCAGGGGCCATACTTCAGCATCGTTGGCGATGGTCGGTTCTCCGGCCAGTCGCGGGCCAGCTACGTGCGGTTCTCGGCCGGGCGGGGCGCTCACGGCTTTAGAATCATGGGGCATTATGTGCCGGCGGGCGCTACAGGCGAACCGGCACCGCTGGAGGTCGAGCACGCCTGGTACGAGGTGCACGAGGATGTTGGCCGGCGGCTGCACACGCACGTCGAACACATCACTTCCGATGCCCACGAGTACGCGGTCCGCTGCGACCGCACGCCGCACGATGAGTACATCACTCTCCGCGTGCCATCCCTGCCCCGGCCGTAGGGCGCGACGCAGCCCTGGCCGGAGGCCTCGCGGAGTCGCTCACTGAGCGCAGGTTCGGCTGGTGCAGCCTTGTATTGGTGGCTTGGCCGCGATGAAGAATAGACGGTGTAGCAGTGAGGTCCGTGGGTAACGCCGGAGTAATTCCGTGGAACTCAGAACGTTTGTAACATTTGAGGCCAAGTTCCCGAGGGACGCTAGTTCCCATAACGAGACGAAAACCATCCTTCCAGATGGCAAAGCGATAGCGGATTGTCTATCAGAAGACCTGCGAGCAGTCGGACTCGAAGCTTCTAAGCCCGTGCAGCATAGCTTCTATGGCTGGTCGTTTGATGTAAATACTGCCAGTGCAAGGATATGGTATCTCCTTCAGTTTTCAGGACCTTGGCTCCTGCTGTGCGAAGAGAAATGTTCTTTTTTTGACAAACTTGTTGGCAAACGACACGAGCTTGAGCTCTGCGATGTGTTGCGGCGCATTCATCAGATCCTAACTGAGGACCAGCGATTCTCTTCTGTCACGTGGTTCACGCAGGCCGAATATGAGTCGGGTAACGAACGCGGAGAAAGCGCCCCATGCTGATCGAATAAAGAGGGACAGTCACCTCGAGCTGCTTGACGCCTTCACTCCTGAAGCGTATCGTCTGGCGTTATGGTGAGACTTGCGCAGATCGGCATATCGCAGAAGGGGGAGCAGCCCGTGCGGCGCGGCAACATGACGCGGTATGGCGATTCCAATTACGGCTACGACTGGGCCAATCGCTTTATCGGCTGCGACGGCGACAACTGCGAATACGACGCGCTGAACCGTCGTGTAACGAAGGTGGAGGTGGTAATTGCTGACGACGATAAAGTGATGTGGTTCGTCTATGACGGCTCGCGCGTTGCCGAGCAACTCCGTAGGACATTGCACGTCACGCTGGGATCGGATATCTATGTTGCCATGAAGACTACTATGCAAAGTTTCGACGTGCGGACGCCCAGCCGGGACGCGATGATCGACATTACATCGAAGGTGCAGGCGGTGGTCTCGGAGGCCGGCGTGGGCGATGGAGTCGCCGCAGTCTACGTCCTGCACACCACCGCCGGCGTGACGATTAACGAAAACGCCGATCCGGACGTGATTCACGACGTGCTGGCCGCCTCCAGCAGTGGGCTGACATACTCAGGCGCGTACCGCGTGCAGCGGTAGATAAAGTGGGCTGCGCCCTCCGTGCGGTAGGGGTTGACGAAGTCCCACACCACCTCGCCCGCGGGGGTCACCTCGAACAGCCGGTTCTTGCCTCCCTCGCAGATCAGAGTATTGCCATTGGGCAGCCGCTGGGCGCCGGAGATGAACCGCGACAGGAACAACTCGGGCGGGTCAGCGGTGTACTCCCACACAATCTGCTCGGTCAGTGGGTCGAGTTCGATAACTCGGCTGTAGCCACGGAGCGTGCCGTTGTCGAAGATCAATAGATTGCCGTTGGCGAGCATGTGGGGCTTGTGTTGCCCGTCGATCACCCCAGGCCCCCAAACCCAGACGATTTCGCCGGTGCCCTTGTCGATCACCCCGATCACGTCGTTGCTGCGATAGCTGAACACGATGTTGCCGGGCTTGAACCGCGGCGCCGCCCCGTCGGCGATCTCCCTGTCGAAGGTTGCGTTGGGCGGAATCACCTGGAGCGTATTGTTATGGGCCCAATCGAAGGCGAACTCCCCGGTCGCCCGGTCCATCACGTGCCGCCAGCGCCCCGGACCCAACAGTTGCTCGAGTTCGTCGAGGTGCTCCTCGCTCCGCCACTCCCACAGCAGCTCCCCGGCGCGGTTGATCTCTATCATGTACGCCTGACGCTTCATCCCGGGCCCGAGGCGCGGGCAAAAGTTCTCGGTGATGTTGTGTATTAGCAGGTTGCCGCTATCGAGAACTTGGAAGTCATGGTCGGTCCGGCAGCGGAAGGTCCAGACCACCTCGCCGGCGGGACTCAGCTCGTAGAGTCCGAACCGGCCCCTGGCGACGTCCGACCGGTCGTGGGTGGGGTAGATCATGTTCCCGTCGGGCAGCAGGTGCATGTAAGACTGCACCGTCGTGGCGGCAGCGTCCCACTGGTGGGCGATCTCGCCGTTCATGTCGATCAGGTAGATCGGGTGAGCGCCGGTGCTCTCCTCTCGATGCGTCTCACTGTAGAGGGTGTAGCCTGTCCAGACCTTGTCGGGATCGTGACGGATGACTCCGGGCATTGGTTATGTTCCCTTCGGATTGGCGAGGCGGTAGCAAGTTTACGGTCGTTAGAGACTCTCATCCGACATTTCCCAGATGGATTTCTGCCCATGACCATCGCGGGCCTTTTCGACGATTCTATCACGATCCCGGAGATCAGCAAGCACCCCTCTGGCTCCGACAAGGGGGCATTGGGCCGTTTGCCGGGCCATTTCAAGCCTTTGCTTGTTCAATCATCGCCAGAATGTTCTCCAGCCTAACATCTGCCTGAACGGTAATCCCCGGCTCGAGAATGAACCCACCTCCTGCCCCCATCTGCTTCTTAAGTCTGACAACTTCCCTGCGAACCTGTTCCGGGGTGCCGAACGGCAGAAGATCCTGCGTTCTAAGTCCGCCGCAAAATGTTAACTCTCTCCCGAACTGACGTTTCAAATCACCGATGTCCATCGCCTCAGGCTGAATGGGGTGCAAAATATCCAGACCTATCTCAATCAAATCCGAAATGATCGGGACAATATTTCCGCAACTATGATGGAACACGTAGCGGTTGTGCTTGTGCGCTAGAGCGTAGATGCCTGCCAGCAAGGGTTTGATAAGCGTTCGCCAGTCGTCCGGTGACATGATCATCGCTTTTTGGGTGCCATAATCGTCGCTCAGGGCAATGGCATCGAACTTGAATCGCTCGAAGAGAATCTCCATCGTTCTCAATACATAGTCCGCGAGGTTGCGGAGAAGCTCTTCAACAAACAAAGGATTCAACACGACATCCAAGAGTATATTCTCCATACCTCGCATGAAAGTGGCTCGCTCCCACAGGTCACCAACCCAGATGGCCGTAAAATTCTCGGTGTTGGCTTCGCACCAGTGTCCAATGTCTGCGAAGCGACGTTCGTTCGCTGGATCTGGGAATATGTATCCTGACAAGTCGGCCTCTGTCAGTGGCGGACCAATCGGAGAACCGCGGTCGATGCTGTTAGTCGACCAGACCACTTGAAATTCATCCGTAATTGTCGGGCCATACTCGGCGGGAGATGCATAGAGAGGCTTAACGCTCCAAGGCGTTGTCATTCGCATCGGCAGGGCCAGTGCCTCATCGAGATTATGGGCGCCAAAGTGCTCGGCGAGTAGGCTCCATGCTGTCGGGGAAAACATGAAGTTGTACGGCACAGCCTCGCCCTGACTGTGTGCTATTGCGGCTATTATCCATTCGCGATTTCTGTGCATGGTACTCAGAGCGATACTGTTCGGAAATACGGGCCGCACACCGGGGACTGGGAAAAGGCCTGCTCGAACACGTGAGACTGCGAAGCCAGCTCATCGAGGTTGGGCGTGCGCACGGCTGCGTTGCCCATGATGCCGGCGCAGTCCACCCGCATCTGGTCGACCATGATCCACAGTATGTTCATTCGCTCGCCTCAAGTGTAGCGTTCCGGATGCAGTTGGGCGTGCCGATCGAGTCCGTCCATGATGGCGCGGCAACTATCCTGCCACCGGTGGGGAGGGATATCTTCGGTGATGCCCATCAGCAATCCGTCGGGTGTAACGGCCTCGTCCAGCAGCTTCAGTGTGGTGGCGGTGACCTCTTCATCGCTCTTCAGGTGCACAGACGAGGGGAAATTCAGCCAGAGCACCTTGTCCGGCCAAGCCTTCCGCGCTTCGGCGAGCGTCATGTCAGTATCGGGGGCGGGCGTCAACGCTTCGATATAATCCAGCTGCGTAGCGGCGATGGCGCCGGCGAGGAGGCGACAGTTGGCGTCGAAGTGGCTGCCGATCAGCTTGCCCTTAGCGTGCAAGGCTTCGGCTGCTTCGTTGTAGTTCGGCGCGTAATACTTGTCGAACATCTCCGGGCCCACGATTTCAGGCACGACGTTACCCCCGTAGTTCGCGAACATCGCAGGCGAGTTGGCGACTATGGGGTAGACCTTTCGCCGGTTTTCTCGAATGGCGTGATACAGTTTGAGGATCTCGTCGCGGTTCTGCATCCACTCCACGCAGAAGTCCTCCATGCCCAGGTAGTCGCTGGAAATCAGCATCTGCAGCGGGCTCAATCCGATCGACGCGCGGAAGATTGCATCTTCCCCGAACTGCGATTCAGCCTCCATGAACGCTTCGTAATTGGGCTCGTAGCACTCGTCGCGGATCAGGAACAGCAAAGCCTGGTAGTCGTCCGGCGATTTGAACATGTGCTCGTGCATCCACCTGGTGAAGCTCCCATCCTGCGAAATCGCTGACAGATCTCCTACCGGAGTTTCGTACAGTGTGCGGGTCAGTTGCTTGTCGCCCTCGGTGTAGGTTTGGGAAGTGATCTTCACGTTCGGGTAATGTGTCCGGGCGACGGGAACACTATACACTAATATACACATATCGCGATTGCGCATCTGGCGTTCGGCCGTGCACTGGGGAATCAGGCACTCGTATATGGTAAACGGGACGCGATCGCTGTGGCCGCCGCGAAGAGCTCGCTCCACACGCTGCCTAGGACTTAGGTTTGATCTACTGATGACGTTACCGAGATTCTGCGGACTTCCAGTCATCCGACATTTCCCATATGGATGCCTGCCCACGACCATCGTGGGCCATTGTCTGTGATTCTATCGCGTTCCGAGGCTCGGACAAGCCTGCTTTCACGCCAAAGCGGCGCAGAATCTATATGTCATCAATGGAACGATCCATCCAGGCCCGGAGGGGCCACCTCCTGCCCCTGCCTTACCCTCACCTTCGCCTTGTGCGCCGCCGCCGAGCCAAAGAAGTGCTTGTTGATCCCCAGGATTGCGATAGACTTGCCGGAAAGGCCCACGACGGTCGCGGCCTGGAGTTTATCTGGGAAATCCCAGCTGAAAGGAGTCGCGCATGAGAACCTTCAATTCTCCGTATTTGACGTTGCTGGTTCTTGTGCTCCTGTGCCTTGTGGGCTGCGCCCCGACCGAAGTCGTTCCGACGGAGCCTTCCGATCCGGGTAATCTGACAATCATTGATGCTCACTCACATCCGTTGGGTTTCAGTGACATAGCCACGCTGGACCAGGACCTGGAGGCCGCGGGATTATCCGGAACCAATCTGGCCTGTATCGCTTTATCCGAACGAACATTTTTTTGGAATGTCGAAGCGTTGCTCATCAAGGCGGCCCATCCGGACAAGGTTTGGGCCTTCGCCGGGTTGATCTACGATCCGCCGGGCGGGCTGCCGAAAGATTTTCCCCTCGCCAGACAGGCCAAGCTGCTTTGGGAGGCCGGCTTTGACGGCATGAAGATGATCGAAGGCAAAGCGAACTTCCGCGCGGAGATCGGCTTTGGGGTTGACGATCCGCGATACCACGAGTACTTCGCTTTCCTTCAGGACACGGGCATAGCGCTGCTCCTGCATCAGAACGACGACTGGACGCATTGGAGGAATGCCAACGACACGAGCGTTCCGTTGTGGCTGCGCCAACGAGCCTATTTCCTGAAGAAAGAGAAATTTCCGGGCGGGAAGATTCCCGGCCACGAGCAACTGTACGAAGAGTGTGAGCGGATGCTCGACAAGTTCCCTGAGCTGAAAGTGATCTTCGCTCACTTCTACTTTGTCTCCAATGACATCGAGCACGCCAGGCGCATCCTCGATAAGTACCATCAAGTCTGCTTGGATCTTACGCCGGCCGAGACGATGTACTACGACTTCTCGCAGAATCCGGCCGAGTGGCGTGAGTTCTTTACCCGCTACCAGGATCGGATCCTATTTGGCACAGATTCCGGCGGACTGGGCAGCTCCAATCCGGACAAATGGACGATCAGATGGGTGCGAAGGTTCCTGGAGACGCGCGACGAGTTTGAATACAAGAGGGTCATGAAGTCCAAGCCCGTGACCTATCGTTTTCAAATCAGGGGGATCGGGCTCGATAAGGGAGTTTTAGCCAAGATCTATGCGGGAAATTTCCAGCGATTGGCCGGGGCGAAGCCGCGCCCGATCAACTTTGACAAGGCGTTGGAGTATTGCCGGTATCTGAAAACCTTCGCCGAGGCATCCGAGAATCGCGACAAGCTAGTGCCGAAGATCCAGAAGTTCATCGCCCAGCTGCAGCAGTTCCGGGCCTTGGCGGCCCGAGCATTGTTTCGGTCGTCGAGAAAGGCTACACTGGCAAAAAGAGCCGAGCCCGTTGCGAGGCCAGGGAGCAGATCGCGAGAAAGGCTCGACTAGCGATCGTGCTGACCAAGATGTGCCCGAGCGGCTACATGTGGCGAGGCTCTTCGACGTAAGCGCTTGCGAACGCCAATCGGCCCGGTGGCGGAACTGGCATACGCTGGGGACTTAAAAGGCCGCAACCACAAACGCTAAAATATGCCTTTATAAGAGGTTTTGGCTTGCCTGTAACTGCTAGGTGTAACTATAATGAGTTACATGGCAAGGCAACCTAAACATCCTGGGCTTTACAAAAGGGGGCGGCGCTTTTACTTAGCGTGGTATCTGCCGGGCAAAGGGATGCAGCACGTTTCGCTAGTTCCGGCAGGGGAAACACGGGCCACAACCAATATCGAAGTGGCTAGGGTCATACGTCAGCAAATCCTTGACTCTGGGCTTCCCGCAAGCGAGATCGTGGCGGCTCGCAAGGCCAACGGGAAGCCAGGGGGGTTGCCTACCAAGCGTCCCAAACTCCCTGAGACGCTAGAGCAGCTTGTGGCCGAGTTCGAGAAACACAATCTCGATCATGCTGCCCCAGAGCAGGCCCGGCGTAGCGGAGTGAAGGTCAGGGCGTTTCTGGCTGGTCAGAACATCCCTAGTTCCACGATGATTACCGCAGCGACCATAGACAACCATCTGAGGACGCAAAAGGCGGCTGGACTCTCTCCGTCTACGCGCAGCAAGACACGCGCAGCCATATCGGGCTTCTGCCGGTACCTAGTGCTCAGAGGATTGTTGCAGCACAATCCGGCTCAGGCCGTTAGAGGCCCCCGCGTACAGTTACCGCCCCCGCGATTTCTCTCAGAGACCGAATACCAAGCCGTTTTGAAGCTGGCTAAGCAGCATGGCATATTTGCCGAAGTAGCAACAGCCCTTTGGAGCGGCATGAGGTGTAGCGAGATTCGCGGGCTAGAGTACACCGCTATCGACTGGCCGGGCCGGAAGATTACACTGCTGGAAACCAAGACAAAACACCCGCGAGCCATCCCCATGAAAAAGGAGCTTATCGAGGCCCTAGAAAATCACGCCTTGGCCTCAACCGGAAAAAAGCATCCTGCCAGGGGTATCGTGTTTGACGACGGCGGCGATAATGTCAGGTCTGCTTATTGGTGGCGCAATGCCCTGAATCCTATCCGTGCTGAAATGCCAATTTTCAGGAAAGTATCAGGCACGGGGGCCGCGTGGCATTTGTTCAGACATACGTTTGTGAGCAGGCTAGTAACAGCCGGGGTGTCCTTGCGAAACGTCGCAGAATGGGCAGGCCATACGTCCATTGCGACAACGATGCGATATGCTCACCTGCAGCCCGCTTACAACGGGCAGATTGAGAACGCTTAGCCGACCTTCCCGCCGTAAATCGACGCAGGGAAGCTTCTCACAAGAAACTCTTGCTCAAAAAGGTTACAAAAGGCCGTTTTATGGGGGTTTTATGGCGATTTCCCGATTCGGACGGCCTTACCCCCCAGTATGCCGATTCGGGCAACATTTGAGCCAATGTTTATAGGGGTCTCAGAGGCTCAAAAAGGTTAACAGACCACAGCTTGCCGGGGGCCGCCATTTCGGTAGTCTCGCATGTACCTTTGCATGTACCCTCGGCGGATCTGTTGCCGGTGCTTGTCTTGGCATTTCCTGCAACGGCCGCAGCGCCGATCGGGCGGGAGTTCCGTGCCGCATGTCTTGCAGCGTGCTCCAGGCTCATACCGCTGGGCTGGCGGTTCTACTCGTTCGGACTTATCGTCGTAGCAAGCCCAACATCTAACGCAGCCGAATTGAGTACGAGGCGGTTCTTTGCCATTCTTCGACGCTACAAGCCCCCCGCACAGTTCACATATTTTTGTGGTCACAGCAAGGCTCCTTGGAAACAATCAGAAACTTCCCCTGTACTATTCTTTAGGTTCCTCGGCGTCTGATGTGTCGATCTGCTCTTGAGCCGCCGTCGCATCGCCTATGCGAAGTATCTCTGCCCAACTCAGCTTACCAGTATGGTCCTCTCGGCTGCGCGGAGCATATTTCTCGTCGAATCGCTCAAGGTAGAGCTTAATCGCGCTGGGATTGTGGCGGCTGTCGTCACGGCCGACACGTTCTGTTGCCGCTTCGTATAAGGCGGCGTAGACAGCACCCCGCCGGAGGGCAAAATGCCGCTCACACTGCTCGTTCCACCAGTTGACAAACCTTGGATTGTCGAACCAGTAGTAATAGGCGCGGCGGCTAATTCCAATTGCTTCACAGAGTTGGGTAACGCTAGACTTATAATCCTTGCTGCGCAAATACTCTAGCGCATCCTGCATCTTGGCTGTGGGCTTGAATTCTGTGAAGGTTTCGCCGGTTTCCCGCAGATCATCAGCAACCGCATCTATCATAACTGTTCCCCCGTGATTTCCTGCATATGCTTGATAAATTGCTCGCTCATTTTTTCTCCAACTCGTTACGTTCGTACTGAATCAACCAACTAGGCTTTTCGTGTGATTTGCCCGACGCCGCTTGGATTATGGCCTGGCCTAAGTCCAAGGCATGCTCAAGGGACACCACGAATTTCCTCCGCTTATCAGGGTAAAATTTGCCGAGCTTCTTGTGGCGATGCCATACGCGAAATCTCACATACTCGCGGCCAGCATGTTGACGGCGATAAATTAGAACTGCGCGGTCGCTGCCTTGGGGAACACAGCCCATGAATGTGTCCACTGTATCGAGGATGTTGGGCTTTTCAGTCATCGCAACGTATCCCCTACCCTAAGGGCTTGTACGATCGCATTTTCTTAGGTTACCAATAAGACACGATTTATCCGTAGCCTCTCTGCGGGGCTTAAATAGGTGTTCTCCGAGAGGATCTGCCTGATTCCGCTTATGCTGGCGGCAAAAGTCTGTTAGCGCAGTCATAATGCGAAGCTGGTGTTCGCTCTCGCCGTCGAATCTCTCAGTCATTGTTAAGCCTTCTATTATTGCCTTTTCTCCAACCAGTCGGAAAACCCGACACTAATTACCATAGGGGTGTGTTAGGGGCTTCTAGGTAGAGAGTTTATTCTTAGAAGATGAGTTCCTTACGGGTGTCGGAAAACCCGACAGGTGGGTCGTATAGCGGTTTACCTCGCCTCGCTTGCCTTTAACCTCTAACAATCCCTTGGTTTCAAGTCTTCGTATCGACCTCGCAACAGTATCCCTATTGACCCCGACATCCCTGGCAATCGTAGCCAGCTTCGGAAAGCAATCTCCTTTATCCCGCTGACGGTAATCTAGTGCTGCCCAAATACATTTGTCTGAAAGCCTCAGGTCGCGCCGCTGAGCAATGAAACGCGGCATCGAATAGATTCCCCAGGGGTCTTCTGACGTTACAGCCTGCCAGCGGGTTTTGCTGTACGCGCTCCTGATTGTTGCTAGAGCTTCCTTTTCTGGATAAGGCGGCTGGCACACCCCGCAAGCCTCTAAAAGCAGTTCCTCGGCCTCACGGCGTGTAATCCCCTTGCTGGCCATGTCGCAGGCTGCCACAAACAGCTCGCCGTTCCTGTGTCCTTGTCTCGTCCCGATATTCAAGAAACGGTATGTTCGTTGCGTCAGGCGGGGAAGCGAACTCAGCGCTGTGGGATGGCCCGGGCTTTCCTCGCCTACAGGACACAAAGACGTTTCCCGTGCCTCCGGCTCGGTACACAATAAACCTGCCTTCACCGGGTCGTCGATGATTGGCAACTCGCTTTGCGGCAACGGGACAATCCAAGAGTACGCGCCGCCTTTCGGATGTTTACTGGGAGGCAAGAGCGTAAAGTGGCCTTCCCCGCGATACTCGCCGCCCGGAAGCTGACGATACCCAAGCTCGGTTGTGCGGAAGTAAACATGCCTGCCCCTTTGTGTCGCCACAGTCGGCAGTTCGTCAGAGAGGCTCCGATACTCTCCCGCCCAGCGCTCGTAGGTAAGCATATCGTCGAAGTCCCGCACCGCCAGATTCCCGCTGACCGCGCCAGTAACGACAGCTAGCTGCCATTCAGGATTCTTGTCGAACCACCTACCCAGGAGTTTTTCACTGGGGCGTAGGTTCTGATAAAGTTTCCACGAAACGGCTGGTTGCTTGGTACCCGGTTTGACGGGAATCACACTCCACCGACGCAGGGCATAGTCCAGGGCGCAGTCTAGCATGGTCATCGAACTGCTCCCCCTTTCCGCTTCTGTCCCCGCCCACTCTTTCCGCTGCGGCCGTTGCCAATCGGATAGACATTGTTTCCGACCCGCACTACGCCTTGACTTTTATCCACAGCCAAGTCCAGTCCCTCCGCGCGAAGCCTCTCCGCGACACCCAGTACGTTGTCCCGGCGAAATTTCGGGCCACTCACTCCGTAGACCTTTAGACCGTAATCCGCAGCCAAAACAGGGTACATTGCCCGGAAGGTACCCTCACTCAAGTCAAGCATGGCGGCCACGGTCCTCGGCCGCATCAATTCGGGCCAGCAGGCCATTGCACTTTCGTTAACCATTACACGGACATTCCTTTGTCATGGGCGTAGTTCTTTTTCTCCTTTTCAAGAGTTTTGTGTTGACAGCCGTGCGATGTATCCGATAAAAAATATACAAGCCTAGAGATCGAAACGAATTGCTGGGCCACACGGAACACGCCCGTCGTTACCGCGACGGGTTTTTTATCCACAACACTGTCTGCTACTACGCCAAAAAGTTTTAACCTTTCCCATCATCTAACGATCTATATAAACCACCTAAAGGCGGATAACTAGGTTGGCCCGCTGGCAATCCGCACCAGCGAGCCTTTCGTCTCAGCATCGCGACACTCACAGCGCCATCGCCTCCCTTTTGTCCGAGAGTTGTTCCAGGCTACAACCAAACAAACGCCAGCAGGCATGCTCCACATTCTCAAGCGTCCACAAGTAATTGCCGGACGGCCCCCGGAACGGAGCGTGCAATCTGCCCTCCCAGATCGAACGACTCAGTCTCCCCGGTAGGACGCCTAGGCGTTGAGCTGCTTGCCTCGTACTCATGAAGTTACTGGTCATGGACGCTCCTTGTGATTTCCAAAGACCAAAGAAGTTGATTCATTGGTGGACACAAAGACTCTAATTACGCTTATCACAACTAATCCCATTGAACACTAAAAGTCCAATGGGATTTGAACGAGATGTACGGTTCGGGCGCAAGTGACCGCTCGACGCCCCTGGACCCCAGAAAATGGGCTTTCTACATATTGGAGCCTACTAGCCCGGCTTCTATATATACAATTAAAGTTCACTCATCCTAGGTCAATAGCCAATGTCTATTTGCAGTTATGATTCGTAACTACAATTGGGTAATATAGTAAAGAAACGCACGCAAAAACTGTACCGCCGCACGAGATTGTCGGCTCTGCGAAGGCGTCAATATCGAAAATGGCAACTTGACCTCTCGCATTTTCCTCGATCTCCTGTGAACATGCCAAGCGTGCCACATCGCGGGCAAACTTGGTTCTCAACTGCCTTCCAGATTTCTAATCGAGTCGGGGGCGTTGTTCTCGTTACGGCCGCCAGTTCTCTTATCGTCAGGCGTTCGGCCTTCTCGCGGCCGTTGCGAAGGCCGACCGCTCCTTGAGCTATTGCCAAAAAGCTAGGCATGTCTGCAAGCGATGGCCTGACCGCCACAGTATCTAATCTTCCAGGCCCTCCGTTTCCATCTCGGCCGGGACCAAAACACCAGTTGACCGTTAGCCGATTATATCCCCTGAGAATCAGAGCCGCTTTTGGGTCACGGAAGTCTTTTGGCTTGGGTTGGTAGTGTCTGCCGGAGCCGGCGGCGCGGATTGGTTCTACCGCCTTGCCTTTTCGCCGCTGTTGTGCTTTAATGAAAGCGCGCGTCTGTTTCTGCTGGCCTGTGGGTACGCCTCGCAAAAGACGCTTGATTGCCATTGAAATACTACTCTTGCTTGTCTTTCCGGTCGCAATCGCAGCACGCTCCATGCTGGCTAAATCGAACCAAGCGTACAGGTCACGAATTGCTCCATTTCCGCGATTCACAGAGATGCCTTGTTCTTGAGCGTCGAGTAGTTCGGCAAACCATGGCCATCTCTGACGCGCATTTTGCAGAAGCCGGTTGACTTGGAAGCGTGTGATTGTGGTGTTGCCGCCCGATAATTCGCCTGCGATGTGGGCGCAGTTGACCATGTGCTCGTTTGTGGCCTGCCACAAGGCCCGCGCCATGACATAGCGTTGTGTCTCCGAGGGGCCTTCGTGTAGTTTCGGTGGCGATTTCTGTGGCCACAGTTCCGAGGACTTCTTTGTGGAATTCTGAGCTAATAATACTAGGTCTTGTTTATCCGTTTCGGAAAGCTCGATAAGCGGAACGAGCTCTGCTTTCGGTGGAGGATCACTGGCGCAGTAAATGACCTTTCTGCACGGTTGAGACGGAGCGCTTTCCTCATGCTGAAGAGGGGCGCATTTCGCACACAATCCCCCCCAGGTTACCACCTTGCATCGCGGACATTCCTTGCCAGTTATTAGACCCATTGTTCTGGCGTCCATGCCTCAGCTGCCGGGCGCATCGGTCACCGCTTTGATCCCGGCAATGAAGAAAAATCCAATTTTGAGTTGCAAATTTCTGGGCAGGACGTAAAAGAAGTGACAGGCGAGGGGAGACGAGGCAGAAGACCCAAGCCTAGCCCGGTGCCGGCTGCACCGGGTTCTTTACATCCGGCCAATCAAATCTATCTCATCATTGCATCACGTCCACCACCTTTTCCGACCAGCGCACGACGGTTGACAAATCGCAACGAAAGGCTAGATGATTGGAGTTTGGAATCACCCCGGAGGCCCGAAAGGCATGTCTGTGAATCTTCGGACCTTTCCGCTGCCAACCAAATCAAACGGCTAACGTAATGTCATCAGTTCGGCTTTGTCTATTCCGTCACATCGTTGTCCCAGAACGATACAGACAGGCAAACAACTTCTCATTAGGTACTATATACTGGGGTGATAGGGCGGTCAAGTACAACGTGTGGTTTTAACGGAATTTTTTCGCCTCAAAGAATCTAGGCGAGCTTGAAATGCCTCATAGACGCATCGTTCCATCTCGGCCCCGGCCTGCCACCCCTTACCCACCGCATTCGGCTGAAGCATTTATGGGACAGCCCAAATCTGGCAAGGTTAGGTCATCCACGCTAGCCTGCAGATCAGCTAGCCTTCGTTGCACCGAGGGCATCCTCGTTGAAAGTGGATATGAGGGAATCTATATCTGGCTTGAACCGGAGAAGGTGTTTTGCATTGGCAAAGGAAGGGAGCCGGATCAGTGAATTGTGGCCTCAGGCCGTGTGAGCAGAGTGACGACTGAGGATGACGATCCATCGTCCGTAGCTAGCGGCCGAACTCTCAAGCCGAGTCCTCCACCTTGCTCGCTCAAACTCACCGCAGCAAGGGAGTACGAGCCGCCTTAAATGCCCGTCATCGATCCGTATAGCCACGTTTTTTCTTGAACGCTGCACCTGGTGGCGTGCCACCTGCGTCTTCAAATCATTCTGTTTCTACCGACCTGGGCGTGGCCGGTTCCGTCCTGCCAATCATCACCAGCTGCTCTCTGGCCCAGGTGACCCATTGGGGGCGTTGGTCCTTGAGGACCACTTCGTGCAGCAACTCGCGCGTGCGGGTGTCCGTGCGGTTGGCGCGTACATAGACGCGGGCGGTGTTGGCGATGATCTCCGGTGTGTCGGGCTCGATTTCCAGTGCCGCCTCGTACCACTTGGCGGCCTCGTCAAGCTTGCCGACGGCTTCGAAGACCTCGGCGAGGTTATTCTTCGCCTCGGCGCGGTTGGGCATGAGCTTGATCGCATACTGGAACTCCCAGGCGGCCAGGTAGAACTTCTTCTGTCGGTTGTAGATCGTTCCGAGATTGTTATGTGCCGGACCGAAGAACATGTCTGCTGCCAGTGCGGCCTTTAGCTCCTTCTCGGCCTCTTCCAGCTTGCCTTCCTTTATAAGCAGGACGGCCTTGGCGTTCTGCTGTTGTGCGGCCTGCGTATTGCGGCGCGGGTCGATGGCTATGGTTTCGTACTCCGCCGGTTTTTGCGGCTTCCGCATTTGGCAGCCGGCTGCCGCCAGGTTCAGCAATACGCAACATGTCAGGACTGTCCGCATTTCAGGCTCCTATCCGCCTCGAACTCGGCGGGTCGTAGATCAAATAGGTTAAAACAAGCTCGGCGTTCCAGGTTTCGCCGCAATCGTCGGCGCGTGGGGCCGTCAGGCGGATCGACTTGAGATGCAGGCCTCTTTGGCCGCCGGCCAAGCTGTGGATCATGCCCACCAGTTGCTTGAGTGTAACGTTTTTCAGGAGCACCTGAGTTGGTTTTTCCTTGTAGACCGTCTCGCCAAGCCTTCTCGGCGGGGCCGGCGTGATGCGTGCGAGCTTATCGGCCGTGATGCCGGCCGCTCTGGCTGCCTGCTCGGTCAGGCCGGTGGTCTCGGCCGACAGCCGCTCCTGGTCGGCGGCCATCGCCGGCCGCCTTCGGAGCGTTTCGATCTTCGTAGCGATCTGCCGGCATCGCCTTGCATCCTCCCGCGCCGCGAAGGCTGCACTGCGCTGAGCCGCCATGAAGCGATGGCTCCAGACCACCAGGCCCACGAGCAGGGCGGCAAGGACGACAAAGAAAATTACACTTCGCCGCCTCATGGCTTGTCTCCTTCCCTGGCGACGGAGGGTGGCCGGCCCTGCGCGCCGGCAAGCGTGAACGACACGCCGCCGGCTGCGAGGTGTTCGCTTCGCGGTGGATCCATCGCGAAGCCGCCTTCGGCGAGGCTGCGCGAGATGATCTCGGCATCCGTGTGCGTTCGGGCCTGACCTTCAATGAGTATGCCGGTCGGCCCCACGCGCAGCTCCACAATCCGCAGGCGGACGGGTTCCGGGAGATTGCCGGCGAGGCGGCAGAGCGTCTCCAGGGCGCTGGGCCGGTCGGGCAGCTCGAAGCCCAGCCCGCTGATGCCGGAGAGGCGTTTCAATTCGCTTCCCAACCGGCTCTTGACGTTCAGTGGGATCCGGCCGTTTGGATAGAGCCTTCTGTACTCGGCCGATTGTCTCCCTCGATACCCGGCCGCGACGGTCTCGTAAGACGCTCCGCGGCACAGGAGCGTGCCCGCCAGCGTCACCATCAGGACAACGAACAAAGCCGCCGCCAGGCGAATCAACCCGCCCAGGCGGCTCCAGAGGCTGCTGGTCGCCAACTTGCCCTGACGAAGGTCGACCCACCCGGCTGCTCCGCCGGCCAGCCGTTGGCCGGCCGCTCGGGCTGCGGCTGAGATGGTCGAATCTCTTTGACCGGCCAGGGCAACTGCGGCGACGTCGTCCTCAATCGCAGCCTTGACCTCCTCGGCCAACGGGCCAACGACCAGGGCCGTGGGCCGGTCAGGCCCGAGCGTGCGGCTGAGCATATCGATCTGCAGGCAGCGGGCCACCTGGGAAGGCTCGGGCCTGGCCGTATGCCATGCGTCCGGCTGACCGTTGGCAAGGCGGAATACGTCTGCGCGCGTCGCATCGGTGAGGATCGCGTAATCGGACGGCTGTGCATCTTGAAGATGCCCCCAAAGCGATAGCAGCGCCGTGGGGCAGATTGCGACCGTACTGACGCCGGCCCCGAAGAGCTCGTCTACCAAAGATCGAACCGGCGCCGTCTCGACGGCAAGGCCGAGAGCCTGTCCGCCGATGGCCGGCAGGAAGGCGGCCGTCAGACGCTCGGCCTCAATTGGGATCTGTTCTTCCAGGCGGTACAACATGGCGGTCCTTCGCTGCTTGCGCGGCAGGTTGCCGCAGTTGATTCGCCCGGCCAGCACACGCTCGGAGGGAAGTCCCAGGCAGACTCCCTGCCCTTTGTAGCCCAGCTCGTCCAATGCTTTCCGAACTTCTGCGGCCGATTCGAGCGGTTCTGCGGCATCCTCGACGGTCACTTCACGAAGCTCTACGTCGCCTTGGTAGGAGCGGGCGACCTGCCAGCGGTCAGCGTCAAGGGCCAGGAAGAAGGCGGGGGTCTTCATTTAGGGACCTCCTTCTCCTTGACCTTCAGCGTGATCTGCTCGCCGTGGAACCTTAACACGGCCGAACCCTGCCGGATGGCCAGGACCTCCGCGCCCTCGATACCGTCTCCGACGCGGAGCAATTTGTCCTGTTTTGCGCCCGTTCTGAAGATCCCGTAGGTAAAGCCCGGCTCCAGGACCGCACCGACCAGTTCGACGTTCAGTCTCGGCTTTTGCGGAGGCGGCTTCCTCGCGACAACGGGTTTCGGATCGTAAAGGGGCTTGCGGAGATTGCGTCGATAGATAACTGCGTGGGTCTCAAGCGCCGCGACCTTTGGAGCGTCCTGCGAGGTGGCCGCTTGTGGGCGCTCGTGTGAGGCCCGATCTGTGAGTTTTGCTTCAGGGGCAAAGAAGGTGGCAAAGCAAAAGCAAACCGCGATGCCCGACGCCAAGGCGACGTTGAGGCCAATCAGCAGTCTCCTTCGGCTGGATATCGATAGCATTACCATTGAAAGGTCCAGTTTCGCGAATCGTTTTCCATGTCGCCGCGCTGGCTGACGTAAAGGCGATGCCACTTCCTAGTTGGGCCGCGGGCGATAACCCACAGGCTGTGGCAGCTGGAGGTATCCGTCAGCACCTTCTTGATGGCTTCGATTTGCTCCTTCTCCAGCTGAAGGTGCTGAATCGCCTCGGTCAGCGTGCAGTCCCGAGCTTCGTTTCGAAGCGCCACGAGCTCGGCCAGCTGGCCTTCCGTCAGCAGGCCTGCCGTCGCCTCGCGGATGACGGCAGGCTCGGCCCTCTTGAAGTTCACCTTGCCGCTGGACCAGCACGTGATGCGGTCCAAGGGCGAGGGTTCGTCCGCTTCCTGCTCGATAAGCTGGGATGGATGTTCAAAGACAAAGACCTGATCGACGCTGGCGTAGAACATTGGCACGGCGCTTATGCTTCGAACCCGCAATTGGAAGGGCCGGAGGTAAACCGGCTGGGGCCGACGAAGGTGCGCCTGGAGCTGGTTGATTCTGGCAGCCGCAACAGATCTGCCATGACGGCCAACCAGCATGTTCACGTTGGCCTTGGCCTGTTCGTCCGAAAGAATCAGCGTCAACGGCAGGCCGCCCAGAACCATGTTCCGGCGAACGCGTGTACATGGCCGGCCTTGCTTGGCGCTGCGGCCCTTTAGAATCTCCTCGGCAAGTGGCAGGCAGATGGCCCGGCAGCTAAGCGCGGCCCATTTGACTTGAAGCTCCCGCTGTGCGGCCCCAGCTTCCAGGGTCTGGCGACCGCTCCTTCGGGCAGAGGCGGCCAGGATCGTCCCGGCTACAGCCAGGACCAGCAGTACAATCAATAGAACGAAGCCCGAGTTGTCCCTGATATTATGCACCGGTTATCTCAGACGGTAATGGAACTCAAGTTCCACCTGCGTTTCGTCGTCAAAGTGCATCTTTACCGTCGCCGTCTTCGGCATCGCCCGCCAACTCTCGCGGGCAAGGCGTTTCTCTCCAAGGCAGATCAGCTCGATCCGCGCAGCATCCCGGCAGACCAGCTCGATCCAATCGCGTTGATTGGGCATCTGCTGCCTGCGGAGCAGGTAGTTTCGACCGGCGACCTGGCGGACCTCGTACGTCACCTGGCAGGGAAGGTGGCGAAGCTTTAGGGTTTCCCGTTCCAGCCGCGCGCGGGTTTGAAGAGCCAATTGCTGCCCGTCCTTTAGGGCCATGTATCGTTCGGCGTGAAGGACGTCGGCGGCAAGCAGCTTGGCCAAGCCCGCTTCCAAAGTCGCAGCGCCGTGGCGACTTTCCATCAGGGCCGCCGAACGCGACAAGCTAACCACAACGCGCAGACAAGCGGCCGTCAGCATGCCCACGATCGCAAGCGTGC
>SDBT01002485.1_pt1 | contig 32499 bp, 48 predicted proteins | sample 2277101 | NCBI WGS metagenome assembly SDBT01 (sample SAMN10404973, study PRJNA504765) | marine sediment metagenome | isolation source: marine sediment core GS10_PC15, 103 cmbsf | place: Arctic Ocean: Southern Knipovich Ridge | collected 2010 | reverse complement strand
CTATAAAACATAATAATTTTATATATGCTCCTAGTTCCTCAAAGGTCATAAAAGAAGTGCTTACTAAAAAGTCTCTAAAATAAAATAGAAATGCTGGATCTTTACCCATTATGCTCCTAAAATAGTTGATTCCAATATATAACCACGAGCTGTGCCACGCTTAAGCCAACGTGTAATAGTGGCATTGCTGACTGTAAAATCTCTAGCTGCCTCTGTTTGCGATTTATATGTTTTTATAAATTCATGGGTTAATAAAAATAGGGATATGGGTTTGCTGGTAGCTCTTCTAGTGTTTTCTATGCGTTCTAAAAACCTACAGTTATTAAATTGATAATTTCCACACTTCTCTACCCTATCAATCGTTGGGTCTGTCATATTATATGCTTTATCTCGAAACCATATAAATTTAATCTCATCAACGCTTAATAAAAATTCTATACCACGTCTGCCATAGTTATTATAATCCGCACACTTCGGAGTTTCACAACGCCGCTTGGCATGATAGAAAGAGTAAAGCCAAGGGTTATTCCTTTTATATCTACGGTTATACTCCTTGCGCCTCGTTAGGTCTTTAAAGGGCATAATCATCTCCAATAAAAAATCCAGACACGAAAAAACCACTCTTTTTGGGAGTGGCCGCTATCAGGCAGTTAAGACCTGTCTCGTGTCTGGATTGATTGTATGTATTTCTATTTAACATTTCATAGCTCCTTTAAACATGGCACACCTTCCTTTGTTTATTTGCGGTTTTTACACCTGTACCAATACTTACAGTATAATGATTTTTTTGTAAAAGTCAAGCAAATAGATCAGTTTTCATCATTTTAGCAAATAAATCCTCCGGGATAGGTGCTGATTCAGAAAAGAATGTAGGAGTCGTTACTCTAACCCATTTGCCAGTTACAAGACAATTCCTATGCCCTATTTCCTTAAGTTTCGGCACTACCTCATTTATCATTTCTGTCGTTCTACCTCGGACTGCGTTCATATCGTCATACCCTAGAAACTCTTTTATCTGCCTGTCAGAAGCTCCATTAGGAAAGTGCTTATGAGCGTTAAGGATTTCTAGCCTGCGGTTGAGCTTTTTGGTTTCTCGGTTTGATAGGATACTATTGGCGTGAAGGTTCATTTGTCTTCCTTTAGTATCTCATCTATTCTTACTCTGATTGCGATGGCTAACCATTTCCAATATCTTTTATCAACCCCTTTGACTCTCCTAGCTCCAAAAAAAGATTCTTTCTCTTGACCGTTAAATTTTATAGATTCTGTCCCTATCATATTCTCTATCTCCTCAACACTCAACTTCTCGTTAATGTTGGATAGTTGGGTTATTGCTTCTCTCCAACCCTCTAATGCTTTCTTAGCCTCGTCAACTGCCTCTATTATTCTATTTGCTTGCACCCCTACCATGGTCTCGAGTTCTTTGATTTTAGGTTTTAAGGCTTTGTCAATCTGCCAAGTTTTATTGTCAACCCACACTTCTAACCTCTTAATCTCCTTATCTTTCTTCTCTAGTTTGGCATTAAGTTCAGAGATTCTAAAGGTTAATATTTTAGTAGCTTCCTTTTCATTTAATGAAGCTTCGATTCCTTTGCTCCAAATTTCTTTCTCCTGCTCATGGTAAGCGTTGAACTCGTCAATAGCTTGGTTGTAACCTTCCCTATAACAAAAAGTAGCAGAACTACCTTTAAAATCTTTTTTCTCCGGCTTCTTACATTCTCCCGTGTATGTGTCTCCCATTATTGTCCTCCGGTTTTACTATTCAACCAATCACAATATCTTTGGCAGTCTTCTTTTGTTCTAAAATATGTGTTCTCTGTTTCTTCCTCAAATAGACCTTCTTTAAATATATCCATATCTCTCAATGCCATTGAAGATTGATAACCGTCATAATCAGGATCACTTTCTTTGTACCATGCGGTTACTCCTTTTAATTCTTCACCGCTATAATTTCTCTCAGGGAGAATAAACTCTGTGCAATGATATTCTGACACGGTATAAAAATCATCCCTGTTCGAGCATTCGCAATTTTCAGCCATGTCTTTACCTGATGGGGAGGTAAAGCAAAGTTTTCTTTTATCATCGCACTTATTACACTTTGGCTTATTTTTTCTTGAATTGTTGGGTTTATAAAGATTGTGTTCAAAGTCTTGGAATAATTCTTGTAATCGTTTCCTTTTTATATCTGATTCAAGGGTTTTTTTCTGTGACTCTAACTCCCTTTCCCTTTTACTTGTTTCCCCAACAAGAGCTTTTAGGTTTATATTTTCTTCTACAAGTCTCAGGTTCTCTTTTTCGATAGTTTCTCTCCTCGCCTTGAACTCTTTAGACAATGCCCCTTTCATCTTCTCCACATACTCTAACAATATTTTATCTGCTTCTGTCGGTTCATAATAAGGTTCGTCAAATTCATACATAATTTACTCCTACGGTTGGTAGTTCTTCCGGTAATCTTCAAAGAATGGCTTTGTGTCGATCTCAAAAAAATCCTCTGCAAATTCGACCACTTTGTCCATCCAGTCACCCATTTCCATCTTATTAAAATCAGCTATGCTTTCTTCTCTCAAAGCTACCTTCAAGTTTTCATGGAGAGAAGCAGTTGTATAATGACCCTTGCTTTTTAGATCAACGTCAATTAGCCATTGCAGAAATACAAAGTAAAATCCTCGCTGTGAGTCGGTATGCTTTGATCCCCACTTTATAGAAATGAGAGCCTTGACCGGGGGTAGCTTACCGTTCAGCTGTATCTTGGCAAGCATTTCCCCGGATTCGGTTATTTTGGTTTGTAGGACCTTTCCTTCTACCTTTGGCATGAGGTTCCTTATAGTTCGTTAGCTGCTTTTTTAAGGTCTTCCACTATTTTATAGACTAATCTCCCGGCATCTTCCATTATTGCTCTCGCTTCTTCCGTCTTAACTTGTGGGAACACCACATTGTCTATATCTTGAGCAAATAATAGTATTTTCTCTTTATCTGGAGCCATCAGTTTTGCCTTCTCGATCGCAACCCTCTCAGCTTCTTCTTTCGCTTCTTTCGCTTTAACTTCCATTGAAACCCTTTCTTTCTCAGCCTCGACAGCCAACTCCGCAGCTTCTTTCTTGTCCTTTTCTGCTTGTATCGCTTGCTGTTTTTCTCGCTCTATACGATCCTTTTCGGCCTGTGCTTCCCTTTCCTTGCGTTCCTCGTCCTCTTTGACTTTCCTTTCCTGTTCTGTCTTTTCATCTGTAAGCCTTTGTTTCTCTTGCTCGTTAGCCACTCGGTCAGCCTCGATCTTATCTTCCTTCTCTTTTAGTTCCTGAGCTTTTTTCTCTTGTTCTACTCTCTGAGATTCAAGCCTTTCTTCTTCCTCTCTCTTTAAGCGATCCTGTTCTTCCCGTATCTTCTGAGCCTTTTCCTCTATTATCCTTTCCTGTTCATCTTCCACTATCTTGCGTTGTGCAGTTAGATGATCCTCGACTTTCACAAGCTCCGTCGTGATTCTCTTAGCTTCTCCGTCAATAGCTCTGCCATATTCCAAACTATCAGCCTTGAGAACTTTACGCATTTTTTCAACATCTATCCGGACACGGCTGACAATCTTGTAGGCATCTTTGATCTCGTTATATCCTTGAGCGTCATTAATCCCCTCCAATTCAAGGGATCCGTATTTATCCTTTAATTCTGCAAGTGCAGCATCCGTAACATTATACTTCTTGAGTTCTGTTTTGATGAAATCTTGTGTAGTTGGTTCCGCCATTTTTCCTCCCTTATTTTATTTCATCAATCACAACTTCCAATTCTGCGCATACAAGCACCAGTTCTTCTCTAAGCTTCTCTATAAAACTCTCATCACGTTCTACCCGGACAACCAACGGTTTCAATCCCGGGTAATAGCTCATAAAGTCGCAATATACGGCTCCGGTAATATACATCTGTCCCTGGACCTGCTGAAAATACTTAGATGGGAGTCTGTTTTCGAGCAGATATGATACATGGGTCTGAATTTCAGGACATTTGATTTCTAAAAGACCCGAAGGAGCGTCAGAAATAGCCCCAATTAGTCGATCAGGCGAGCATAACACCGACTTTGTGTCGTCTTTGTAGACAATACCCACCTTTTCCGTATCAACGTCTCTAAGAGCTTCATATGCGTTCACAGCTTCTTGCTCCATTTCGATACCCCTCTTCATGGAAGCGTTCTGATATCCTTCTTCCCTGATCCCTGTGATCCTCTCTCCTGCCAACTGGTGTATATATTTCTCTACTGTCTTAGATTTCGCCCCTGTGCTTGTAACAATCTTCGCAAAGTTACTTGCACTTGGCACTCCGGCTTTTAAATTCAACCATTCTTGAGTTCCTTGCTCAACATCAACTATAATCATATCTGATCCCCTTCCTGTTTTTTGGCTTCAAGCATTTTGATAGCCTTGTTATAATCTTTACTCTGAATTTCCTCAACTGTCTCAGCTTTCATCCATTTGAGAAAACGTGTCTTGTCCATTTCCACATTGTCCACATAATCCCGGATTACGTTCAACTGCTTTTCATCTATATATTCGGTGGATTCGCTTCCTCTGCCGTCATCGTCCTGATCTTTCGCCGCCAAACCAGTCAAGGCAAGTAAAGTATATCTTTCCAGATATGCCACCGTGCTACCTATTGCTTGGATGCTATTCTTGCCCCCGGAACTATCTCCTTCTGCTGAAAGAGTAGCTTCTTCAGAATGACCCAAAATGTGAGTTATTATACAGGTTATACTTATTTTTCCTTCACTTTGGGTTGGTTTCCAATTAGCCGATAAACCATGCTTACTTAATTCGGCATTTATCTTTTCGACTGAATTGGCAAGAGATGGATGATTATAAGTAGTAATTCCTTTGGTCGTTTCGTAATTCACAGTTTTATCCTTTACGATCTCCGGCGGATTAGCCTTGAAAGCCGTCATAGCAACATGGTAAGCCTTCCTTGCCTTATTAGCCTCGTCTCTCTCAAACAATGTGAGCAACTTTTCAAGATCCTCCGGCTTAACCCCTTTTGCAAGTAAAGTAACTGCTATTTCTGCCGGACTCTTTTCCGTGTTCACGGCAACTGCTTTTGTTTCTTCCTTCTGCCCTGCAAGTTCCTCTCCTGGCTTTAAACTTTCTACCTTTGGTAACTCATTCATTTTATTCTCCTTTTTTTGCCCCTCAATCCTATCAAGGCATTCCTTGTGAATCTTATACCCTCGATGATATATATTTTCCTTCTACCTTCTTGTTGCAGATACAGCACCATAGAGCCATTTAACATTCCTTCCATTCATCACACACATCATCTTTCCCCATACTCGTATCATTCAAATAGCACCAGTTCAAAGCCTGTCCGCCTTCGTTTTCTTCCCTATAATGATCGCAGGTGGAGCATGACTTAGTGCATGATATTTTCCTTATTGCTTCTGCTACTGGATTTGCCCTTTCTTGTCCTTTACCCATTATGACCTCCCTAATTAATCCATCTTACAATAAAAACAAGCACCCTTATCAATAGTTTGTCCACAATGTTCACACGGTTCTAGCTCACTTTGCCATTTCTTTATTTTAGCCTTAGCTTCTTTAGCAAATCTTAAAATGGATTCCTCACATTCTTTGTCCTTTTTCTTATCTGGCAGGTTCTTCTTTTTAACATGTAGAATCCTCATGCTTTCCCATTCTTCCTCCAAGATTGTTTCTTCCAGTAATTAGCTAACCTACACGCTTTCTTACAGAACTCTTGCCATATAACTTTAGGGTCAAACTTTCTGCCACATTCTTTACACTTTCGCTTCTCCATAACTCTCCTTATTTTTGGCTTCTTTCCCACTCAAGATAGTTTCGGTCAAAATCCTGGTAGCTCTTGAAAGGCATATCGTCTGAATCTCCGACAAGTTCATTTATCCTTGAATCTCTGACCATCTGAAGTTCCGTGATTCGCTCATTGAGGTTTTTAATTTCTCCAAATCCTGTCATTTCGTGCCTCCTTTGTTTGGGTATACCTAAGTATACACAGAGAGGGTTAGAATGTCAAGTTTTATCTTCATTTATTTTTCAGGAGCTATAAGTGTTGATTTTATTGGGCTTTGGAGGGTGTGCCACCCGAGCTGAATGAGGTTCCTGATCGCACATTGGGATTTTAGGAGAAATTAAAATTCTTTCTTTTCTATTAAGGCCATGCGATTCTCAAGCAGTTTAAAGAGGTCATGAGGTGAGACTTTCTCGGGGTTTAATACGTCATCTATTATCTTGGCTTTGCGTAAAGAACGGTATATTAGTTCTGAACATATCATCTGTTTGTCTTTACCAAAAATGGTTGATGAGATTATCCAGTTCTTAATTGCTGAGAAATCATATTTTAAGCCTACCTTATCTAAACATTCCGCAACTAGCTTTTCGGATTTATTTCCTATACCGTCTATACGGTACACTACATAATCTTCTTTTCTGACGTGTCGCCATTTCAGATCAGTAGCGTCTACGCCTGAAACACCTGCTTCTATTATAATAGTATGGTCTTGGATATGTCCTGCAATAAGCCCAATATGTCCGAATTTTCCACGAGTTACCCATCTTACTATCTTAAATACAAATCCTTTGGGCTTAATCCACGCTAGGTCGCCTGGCTGGTAAAGCATCTTCTACCCCCTTGAATAATGATATTATACATAACCTATCTATAATAACATCCGCATCCCCCGAAATTGGTACGCCTCCAACTAAAGCTTTGACGTTCTTACCCTTTGTCGTTATTGTGGTTTCCCCATAGTACGCACACCCTGACATAAACAATACCATAATCAAACATATAATTTTCATTAACCCTCCTTCTTGCCGAAATAATCTTTGAACACTCCAACGAGTATCACGCCTATAACTTCAGGCTTTAATATGCTTTTCATTGAGCAATACGCAAATACTATCGCACAAGCTATTGTTAGCCAGAATCTGCCACTACTTAGATTGCTCATTCTCCTCCCTCATTCTTTTAAATATCTTCTCCATAGTTTTATCTAATATAGTTATACCTTCACTAAAAGGCTCCCTTGAAGGGCAATCTCTGCGTTTTCGTATATACATCTCAACGCCTCGAAACTTGTCAGCCGTTTCTTTGATGCTATGAGCAATTTCATTTAGAAATTCGTGATCCGTCATTTTACTATAAGGTCTGGTATCTTAGAATCCACCGACTTATCCCCTAAAGTAGCTTTAGTGAATGGAGTGGATACTATCCATTGCTTGCCGTCTTTGGTTTCTCCTGAAATAGCCCCGCACCCTGATAAACAAATAGATACCAGTATAAGTGATAATATGAAAAATCTAGTTATCATTTCTTTCGCTTCTAACCTTGGTGATTAACTGAAACATCATATCTTCTCGCTTCTCCTGCGACTCTCGGAGTTTATCAAGCCCTTTATGGTATATCTTCTGTTCAATAATATAGCTCTCTACGGTATTGGCTAACCTGTCAACAGAGCTTTGAGTTTTCTTAATCGCTCCCTCTGCCATAGCTACTCTTTCGGGCATACCGACAAACTTGTCTGTAAAAGCGAATATTCCGTACAATACAATCAGAACCCAAATAAGTAATTTAACGCTTCCTAATGATTCTTTTAATTTGTCTAACATTTTCATATTACTCCTATAGGATTTTTCACTTTATCTCGCTTTTACCCTTATTTAATAGATTGAATATAACATTCAAATCATTTATTATGCTTTTCTTCATTAAGGGGTTCATCTCGCATATAAATAAAGTAGCTTTTATATCTGCTGTCCGGCTACGTATTTTCTGTATATCAGTTCCCCAAAATCTTAACACCCCACTAACCATTTATATCTCCTTATTATGTTGCTTTTATACTACGATTATGGTATAATGATATAAAAGGAGATTTATTATGCCCGCTAAAAAAGGAACTCAGGCCAATACTGGAAGAACTCATTTTAAAAAAGGATTTACTCCTTGGAATAAAGGTAAAAAAATGTCTAAAGAACATTGTGAAAAAATGAGTCAAATTATGAAAACTCATACAAACTCTGGTCAATTTAAAAAAGGGCATACTGTAAACCTTGGAACAAAGCGATCTCAGGAAACAATTAGAAAAATGAAGAAAGCACAGCTTAAATATACCAAATATGCTCTTGGATATGTTTTTATATATATGCCCGAATATCCTTTTTGTGACAAATTTGGATACATTCAAGAACATAGATATATTATGGCTACGTACATAGGCAGACCTATCAAACCTAATGAAAGAGTTCATCATCTTAACGGTATTAAGCACGATAATCGTATAGAAACCTTAAACTTTTCTCTAACGAATCAGGAACATCAAAAAGTTCACCACCCTAAAGGTTTTAAGTGTTCTGAGCATATTGTTATCTAACCCTTTCATTATTCTCCCGAAGAACCACCTATAAATCTACGTGCTACTCCACCACCGATAGCACCTAAACCAGTAACAATAGCACCTCTCTTAATAGCATTTTTTAGGGCTGTTCCACGAAGAAAACCCTTTGCTGAATCTAACGCTTTTTGTGTGGATATAAAGTCTTTACCAAATTTCTCTAAAGCTATTTTTTGTGCTGGTTCACCTGATTTCCCTGCTGCGCTTATAATCTTGTTAGCCACAGCCTTACCTTTGTTATCTGTTAAAATTCGTTTAACGGGTTCAAAAGAATCCATGAAATCGCTAAACTTTTTCATAACAATTTTTATTTTAGGGTCTACTTCGGACAATATTTTAGCTACATTTCTTCTTGCTGATAAAATTACTTGTTTACTAGCTTTACTAGCTTCAATAAAATCTTTAGAAGTAAGGAAATCATCAAGAGCTTGTCGTAATCTCCAAACATTCCTTGCATCAGGCTTTATCGAACCGTCCGCTAGTGTTTCAATTTTAAATACATTGGCTTCTTTTAATATTTTACTTTGTACATTACTTGGGACATCTTTTAGTGCTTGTGAAACCCTATTTGCATTAACAGACTTACTGCCTATAGAACTTTCAAATACACCCGTTATCTCACTACTTAACTTTTTTTGTGATATAGTAGCTTCTTCTACTGCATTTTTTACACTAGCCAGGACTTTTATTTTATTTCCTTGACGTGCCGTTCTAAACAGTCCCCTTATCCCTGCCGTACCTAAAGCACCTACAGCCTCTCCCACAAATCCAGGGACAGGGCTTTCTTCTGGCGGTATTATCTGCTGAACCCCTAATCGAGTACCTATTCCTGCAAGTTCTGGTATTCTAGTAGCCGGAACAATTAGCCCTGCTGTCCTACTAGCGATACCTGGCTTTTCAAGTGTTGTCCTGCCACCTGGGATAAAAGACGGCAATACTCCCCCTCTGATGGTTTCTGCTGCCGTTTCTAATGCTGGTTTAAAGATGCCCGGAACTGATTCTTTAATCTTAGCCCCAATAGAGCTAAGTTCTTTTGGAATAAGACCAGAAGTTTTACCAGCAGCCTCTTCTACTATTTCAGGGAATTGAGATTGAGCAAACAATCCTATTTTCTCTAAAATATTAGGTTGTTTTGTTTCGGCTTTTTTAAGCAATAGTTCTCTTTTTCTGAGTAGCATTTCACGTCTTTCTGCCATCATTACCTCGCTAGTTCTTCGTTAATAAGCCTTAATTCTTCTTGTTCTTCTGTGGTTAATCCTGTTAAATCAGTTTCCGATTCTGCAAGACTATTTTCTAAAGCTATTTTATCATCTAAAGGTTTTAGTGCAGTTGATATGAAATCCTGTATTTGTTGTTCTTCGGGAGAACCGTCAACAAAAAACTGTTTCGATACCCTTTCTATCAAATCCCCAAACTTAGACAATTCAGATCCTTTTTCTGCTGACACGCTACCGTCAGGATTTTGTGTTAGTTTACCCGGTATCTGGTCAACATCTTCATTGGTAACACCTAACGATTGTATCGCCTGAGAAAACCTTAACATGGAAAGTATTGTAGAAGATAACATGCCTCTTGATTCTTCAAGCGATATGTCATTACCTCTTACGTCTCCCCTTAAATTAGCTCCCGGTAAGGAATCTGCCAACCTTTCAAAAACCGTACTTACTAATCGTACTGAACCCGGCTTATCTCCTTGTTGAGTTAAAAGAGGCATCATTTTAGTTATAATCTCAACTTTTTTACCTGGTATTTCGCTTGTTCTTGAAAGTTGCCTAGTAGCTAAACCACCTGCGAATTTCTGTTTTAATGCTGTTTTGGTAGCTTTAATTATGTCTCCAAATCCACCTTCGTCAAAAGCGTCTACGAGAGTTTTTGAGAAATCATTAAGCGTTGTAGAAACAACCGATAAACTTCTTTCTGATGCTCTCTGACCCTCTGCTAATTTAGATGCTGTTTTTGCTTGGGCTGTGACTGTTTCGGTAGCGGTTTTTTCTTGTAATTGTTGTTCAAGGGGCTTATCAAATTTCACTCCTCCGATAGTCCCACCACCAGGAACAAAGCCCGAAGACAGAAGTAAGTCTCTAGCTCCCTGTTCTTGAATACCTTTTGGAGAAGTTTCCTCAATAGCTTGACCCGCTGCCTTTCCCACTACACCAGAAGTCGCAAATCCTCCCGCACCTGCTTGTTGAAGAATATCCGCTACCCCCCTAGGTTTTTCTTGAGTGCCTTGTCCTGCACCTAAAGATTGAGCTATACCGGGGTTAGACCTCAACAATTCTAATAACTTCTGATTAACAGCCATTATTGACCCCCCGCAAGCGCAGTTAATGTATCAATTAGGTCTCTCTTGTTTACTTTGCCAAGTCCAGGTATATCAAAAGAATCTCCCCCACCTTGCCCACCCGGTGTAACACCAGGTAAAGGACCAAAAAGAGACGTTTTCTGGAATCCGCCTAAACTACTACCTGTTAATCCTTGAGAACCTCCTACTAAAGCTCCTCCTATACCTCCTGTTAACCCAGGGATAGCTCCTGCAAAACCTGCTATACCACCTAGCCCGCCCGTTAAAAGACTTGTGCCTATACCTATGTTTCTATTTATTCTAGCTTGTTCGTCTGCTCTATTTGCTAGTCTTACGCCTTCTTGCCTAGAGAATAAATCTCTTTCCGCAGCACTCCTGCCTTGTCCTAGTTGCCCTTCAAGACTAGCACCACCTAACCTTAACCCTCCTATGGCTTGTTCTTGTTGCTCTCTTAAGCTAACGTCTCTTAAAAGGTTCTCTCCGATACCTCGCCCTACGGATAAGTTTATACCGCCTTCCCCACGAGACTGTAAGTCTCTCAATAACGCTTGTGAAGAACCTGAAGTACCTGTCGCTCCACCTACCTCTGCGATACGAGACCCGAGTTCACGCTTATCTAAAGCACCTTGACTTCTTAGAATAGAGTTTATATTGTTCAGTATAGAGCTAGGTATGCCCGTAGCTCCTCGTCCTAAACTCTTTAACAACAATTTACCCGATTCAATACTCTGTAAATCCTGGGGTGGCAAAAATACCATGTTGACCTCCTATATGTTGTTAACACTTATTACATTATTTAGTATAATTATATTAGTTAAAGAGAGTGCGATATTTTTTATTGAAACCAAAGGCAGTCGTAGGTGTTGAATACTTAATCGTATTCTCTTTAACTCACCGAAAGCTGCCTTTTTTATTTGGAGATTGAAATGATTAAACAAAAAACTACACCGACTATTAAAATAATTTGCAAACATTGTAGTAAAACGTTTTACCGTGAAAAATATATTGTCGACCGTGACAATACTAGATATTGTTCTCGTGTCTGCGTTATAAAAGAAATGTCTAAAAATAATATTGGAAAATTTGGTTCTCAAGCAAATGGATGGAAAGGTGGTAAGAAAACTGACGATAAAGGATATTCTTTGGTCTACAATTCTACACATCCATTTAGAATAGGAAACATTTATATTAGGAAACATCGCCTTGTTGCAGAAAATGCTCTTGGTAGATATCTTGACCCTAACGAAAGAGTTCATCATGTCAACGGCAACAAATCTGACAATAGACCTGAGAATTTGTTTGTATTTGAAAATGATAGTCAGCATAATATGTTTCATATGTTATCCTTAAATAATCCTTTTCTTAAAAATTGGCTTAAATCTAATATCATACCGCAGCAAGTCCAGTTTTAAAAATACTTCCTTCAATATTGTAATACAAATCTGACCCGAATTTCTGTGGTGCGTCTTGTGGTCTTAAAGTTTCTGTTGTCGGCTCAGTAGTTACTATTTGAACCTCTGCATCCAGAGCGTTCTCATAAATAAACCTTAAATGGTCTTCTAGTGCTGTGTCTTTTATATCGGTTAAAGGTCTATCTCGCATTATAGCTCCATTATTGTTAGCCTTCTAGCACCCTCTGTAGCTCCTACTTGTGTAATAGATACAGCACCCGTAGTATGCCATATAGCATTTATTGTATGTTCTCCCGCACCAACTTTGGCTATAGCAGTTGTAGTAGCAATTTGGCGTTGTGCGTTATCTGTATCGTCTAAAGAAGTTTCTCCGTGTGTAACTCCGTCTACAGAAAATGCGAAAAACGCACCGTTTGTTGAAGTTGTATTTACTGGTGCTGTAAACATCATAAATATCGGTCTACCGGAAGAATAGAATTTACCCGTAATCATAGCTACATAAGTATTTGATGTTGTAGCAATATCTGTTGCTCTTGATATATGAACTATGTTTGGTTGTGATGAACCGAGTGCTTTATATCCACCAACACTATCAGCAGATATATTCATGCTTGAATCGGAATAACACCAGCCTACTAATCTTTCATCGGCAACATCTGCTACCCCTGTGGTTGCTGAACCCGCAATACCTGAATAATTAGATGCGTTACCTGTATTTGGAAATGTGTATAAATAATAAAACGTATTAGCAGTATAAGTATCGGCAGCTGCTAATCCACCTAAACCCGATACATCAAAATCTATATTTATACTTGATGTGTTTCTACGTTTCCCACCAGTTGACCCTAACTCTATTTCACCTCGACCAACAGTAACTATATCAACATCGGTTATATCTCTGGATATGTATAACCCCATAAGAGAATCTTGATATATTCTTAAACTAGGCGGTGTCGTCTGCCTGGCGGTTTCATCTGCACTTTGTATCGTACCGCCTGAATCTACTTCGACCTGCCCTAAAACTATACTATTTGATAAATCCGCAGGTTGTGAAGCTCCTATACCTACGGCTTGAATAGCAAAACTGCCAGCAAAATCTAAATATACCCAGTTATCTTGATTAGCTGTATACCCAGAAAAATTAGTTATCGCTGATGAAGTCGCAGTAACTACTCTATGTAAGGTCGCATCATCATCTTTCGTTATATAAGCTGTACCTGCGGTCATCGTACCCGAAGTTGCTGCTCCCGAAGAAGGTAAAGTTAATCCTGTAAAAACATATTCACCTACATTCTCCTGATCTCTCACTAGAGGATTTACAGCAGTTGCAATATCTTCGGAAGTAATTGTCTGATTAACAATGTTATCTCCACCAATGCCTGTATTTATTTTTGAATACAATTTATTAAGTGTGTTATTGTAAATATCAGTAGTCAAATCCCCAAACGAAGCCAGATTATCAAACGTAATTACATCACTTTGTGCTGATGAATGCACCATAATTATCATAAACATAATAAATATAATCTTTTTCATTGTTTTATATTGCTCCTTGTGTTATAATGTAGTTGCTTAGAGAAACAGATTTTTTTATTTTAAAGGCTCTAAGTAGGTGTTGAAACATAACTGTTTCTCTAAGCACACCGAACGGAGCCTTTTTTATTTGGAGGTACAAATGGTTAAAAAATGTATTTATTGCAATTCTGAAATTAAATGTAGAAATTATATTAAAAAGAAACAAAAGTATTGTTCTCACAAATGTTACTCTCTTGATAGAAAGAACAAACCTGTTCATCCAAATTCTATGAAAAATATTATAGTTCAAGGAGAAAAAACCAGATTTAAAAAAGGACAAAATCTTAGAAATAATCATCCTAGGTGGAAAGGTGGAAAAGTTAATGATGGAATGGGATATATTATGATATTGAACCATCAAAATCCTCGTGCTGATAAGAGAGGATACGTTCGTAGAACAAAACTTGTTTTTGAAAAACAAATGAACAGATTGATTGGTCATGATGAGATTATTCACCACATTAATTTTAACAAATCTGATGATAGACCTGAAAATTTGTTTGTATTTGAGAATACTAGTGAACATACTATTTTTCATTTGCTTATTCAAAATAATCCTTTTCTTAAAACTTGGTTAAAAAGTAACATTATTTAAGTAGAAACTCCCTTTCCTCTTTTACGATGGAGCGTCCTAGTCTTAACACTAACCTCGTAAAGATCAAATCTTGTGTCTAGAGAATTATCGTAGAACTCAAGAGCTAAGGTTGTTCCGATGTTTTTTCCCATTGGTAAAGTTACATAATCGTTGTAACGCACAGTTTGAGGAACACCTAACGCTATACCCATAGGACTTGCGGAATCTTCTCCGTCTTGGTCTATTGTCTGGTCTCCCCTAGTTTCATTTCGAGAATCCAAATACGATCTGAAAGCTATTGTTCCGCTATGTACCCCACCTGAAATATTAGCATCTACAAACTCTGTATTAAATCCTAGTTTCGCTACTTGGTCTAACGTCCTTACCCATAATTCCATAGGTGTCTCATCCCAATTACTTGACGCTATATCATGTCCTATTCTGCCATGTCGCATAACTTTACATGTATCGCTACGTCCTGTAATTAAGATATTATCATCTTTCTGTCTGTCCATAATAGCGTAGCTACATATATTCGCACCTTTAGTAGTTGACCATTTCGGTTGACCGTCCTCTCTAACCTCTTCGGTATAAAACAAAACTTCCCGTTCTACCCTAAACCCTCCGTCTCTTATATCGGGATAAGCACACCTGAATATGTTATCATGCCATGTAGCCGATAATTCGTCTATCTTCTGAACATTTAAGTTCTTGTTAAACCTTAAATTCTTACTAACTAATCGCCAGCCTGTTGAGGTTCCGTTAAATTCATACCATTCTTTTTCCTGTTCGCTTAAAACTAATAACGCTGTTCTAACAAAAACTAACCCTCTTTTAGTGGCTAGACCTCTATCGTTAAATATCTCCCTTACAGCAAATCTAGCCTTTAACCTACCTTCAATATAATAAATCCCATTATCTTTAAACACATATAATATATCCCCGATTAAAGCTATACCTTTTATCTTCCCGCTTTTAGTATCTGCTATCTGTAAGAACCCTGCATCTGTAGAATCTACAAAGTTTGTCGGTACGTTTGTTTTAGAGAAATGTAATGTGCTACTATCATCTTCAAATGCCCATAACCGATCTAACCACCATACACCCTGTACGAAAGTCTGAGTAATAATACTTTTCTTCCACGTTAAAGTATCGTTACCGTTATATTCATAAGGTACTTCGTTCCCTGAAAAGAAGAACAATATGTTGTTCCCACCTTCTCTAGTTAAAACGCTTTCAGGTATACTGTCTTCTGTTAAACCGCCTAACCTTTCTGTAACAGTAGTTAATGGTTCGTTTACTGAAAATATCTTGCCATTTGCAAAAAAGAAAGTATGCTTAATATCTGTACCGTCAGGTTTTAATCCGTAATACCTATTTACCCACGGAACCTTACCACTCCCGTCAATGGCAAACTCATCAGTGCCAGGCATCTTCTCTAGCCGGGTAGACTTACATAACACATTCTGTGCTTTAGTAAGCTCTCCCGGTAACAAGGTATGTGTAGGGTCAACATTATTTTCGCCCTGCCAATCTCCAAAAATCATTTTTTCCCTTTACTCTTTAAAAGATTCAATAAATCCTGTTCGCCTTCCTCCCGAAGTTCAGAAGATTGCTTTTGAAGTTTGTCTATCTTCTTAATCCTGAATCTGTGCCGTTTTTGAATGTCTTTAGGCAAGTCTTTTATTTTAAAACTTGCGAATACTGTGTCTTCTGGTTTGTCTAAATGTGGCATTAGTATCCTTTTGGTTTTCTTGGTTTACGTTTTGGCATTTCAATCTCCTAGTCTTCAGTATGTATCATAAACATACCGAGTATTATTGGTGCTAAACTCGCAAGCCTAGCTACCGAAAAAGGAAAATGTGTTAAACTACTTACTAAAAACACTAACATTACCCCTATTATACTTCCAAGTTCTGCACCTATCTTTACTCTCTTTAATCTTAACCATAACAAATACATCAATATCCCGAATATCACTACACCTACTACTGAAAAATGGTATAACAAATTAATATATTCATTATGTGTGTTATCCCATGTATCTATTTTCATATCGGGCGGTAAGTTGTATTTCTTAGCTTCTGCCTCTATTATCTGAAACTTATTACCTTCTACCCGTACTGCCCTTAAACTAATATCGCTTGAGGCGTGCTTGACGTATCGTAGGTTGCCTTTTCTTATCGCATCCAACCCCCAACCCCATAACGGATGTTTTAATGCGTCATTTATCATTAATTTCCATGCCGGAGGTCTTGTTGAGAACATACCCATCGGCATATCAACTTTTATTATGTAATAACTCCCTCCCAGCCCTAAAATTAATGTCACTAAAAAGAAATACGGTATAAATAACTTCTTAAAACTCACAAACCATTTCTTTTTCTTAAATGTAAAATACGGTATTACAAACCGTACTTCATGTCTTCGGTTCCATAACAAATATAAATATCCTATTATCCCTGCCATTACCGCTGCCGTAGATTTGCTTACCGCTATAAACCCGAACAATAGTATCGACATAAATGGTCTTTTACTCGCAAACATACATATTGCTATTGCGGTGTATATTCCGTAATGTGCCGGTAAAGAAAATAACCCGCATCCTGTTGGTATAAGGTTAGGACTGCCTTTATCTACAAACCCTACAATGTCCCAGCCAAACCCTTGAGAAACCACATATATCGTGTTTAAAAAGAATACCCATAATATAGCGTTACGGATATATTTAAAATGCTCTTTTTTGTAACAAGATACTGTAACGAAATACACTATCATAAAGGTAAATATGTTATATAAATAGTTGAACCCGATAGTACATTTCCCTAGAGTATATAGACAAACTGTCCATATACCAAACACGCTCAAAGCTAGTGTTACCTTTGTAAGTTTAACCTTACGTTTATCACAAAACATCATGCCAAAGAACAATACCATACCGCCTAACTGATAAAACAATTCTTGTGCTACCCTCATGTCCTTCCCCCACCAGTAGAACAAAGGGCAGTGTATCAGAAACCACATTAACAAATACTTCAAAATCCTCCTTTACTGTCCGGCTGGCGATACAAACCCTAACGTCCTGCGTCCTGTATCTCCATGCGAGTTAGATACCAAATCTTCATCTGGTACTTTGTTGTCTTGGTCGGCTTCTTCAATACCTTTAATGAAACTGCCTTCTTTTGAACCTGAGTTCCCTCTTGAAGAGTCAAATTCATACCATTTATATAAAATACCCTTAATAAGTAAACTATCGTACTTATCGGGTAGGATTACGGTACTTGCCGAATCAGCGTTATTGTAGGAGTCCATAACAGTATAATATCTTATGAACATAGTTATCACACTTGCAGGAATTGGGAATAACCTGATGTATGGGTTCTTAGTAGTAGAATCACGTCCGTATATTGTGTACCATAATGGATTACCTCCACCCGACTGGTCGTCAGGGTCAGGGTATATCCTATCAAATTCTCGCTGATCTACATACTTGAGTTTAACATCATCTACTTTCTGACGTAAACTGAATACTTTGTTACCATCTATTGCAGTAGGTAAATCATATGTCATCTGATCTGCTATTGTCGGGAAAGTATCTGTAACTCTCAGAAACCACCAGTCAGGCGATTTATCCATACCATAACCATTCCATATCTCTTGGAGTGATTCATTAGCCCATTCTGTTACCATACGTTCAAAATTGGTATCTGAATCGGTATTACCAGTACGTCTTAGGTTCATTTTGTCCCAAATTGCCTGTAAATTCATTATATGCCTACCTTTGTGATTATTATTTGACTACCACCTGCACCCGGTACAAACCCATCTTCTGTTTGAAGATTTATATTTCTTCCACCCATAAAACTGCCATCACCATGATTATCTGCAAATTTGAAGGCATAATATCTAAATTCAACTTCATTAGTTACAAGTATAAATTTAGTATCAGTCGTATTCGCAGCGGTATGTTCATCAAATGTGCTTTGAACTACTGTTAAATTTGTCCATCCTTCATCATTAGCAAATACTAAATCATCAAAAGTGCCAGAACCAATATTGCTTCCTTGAAATACAAAGTTGTTAGTTCCCCTATTTGTAAGCGAACCACTCTCATGGCTATTATCATATTTTATTCTTCGTATAATTTTAGCCGTATTTAAATCAATATGAAATCTCTGATTAGTTGTGTTTGGTGCTAACCACGCAACACTCGACCCTCCCTCTATGAGTGCTAATGCTGGGTCTACATTGAAATGTGCTCGTCTATCTGCACCGTTATCAGTAGTGGACCTACACGTCGTTGTGTTAAATGCAATAGGGTCTTGCGTGGTATATGTTTGCCCGTAAACACTCGTACAGAAAAAACATAATATTATAGTTAATATAAATTTACGCATTGTTTATATTTTGTATCTCCCCGTTAAAAGTTACCGTAAATATCTACCTTAATACTATTTGTTGTTCCTTCAAAATGCTGGAAAAGTATATCTTGACTTAATGCTACCGTAGCGTCATCAAATCCGCTTTCAATAACATCGGTAAATATATCTGTACCTGCAACATCACAACTTACTATGTCCATTGTTGTCTGGTTAGCTATTGAGAAATCTGTTAATGAACTTGTAATCCCTATGTGAAACGCATAGTTGTCAGTATCACTATAGGCTCTAATCTTCGTGACTGTAAACGTGTTCCCTGTATCATTTGTCCATACAGGTTGCATCTGGTCACCTCTTGAATGTGTGGGTAAGCTGGCCGGAGATACTATAGTGAACTGTATCTTAGTTTGGTCTGTACCTATGCCCCAATCATTAGTATCAGAGGATATAATAGCTATACCAAGAGTATTGGTTGCTATATTGGTCTTATTGTCGCCAACGTCTGATGATATTATAGTTTGTGTGCTTTTAAGTGTGCCCACATCATCAGAAATTATTATTAACGGTCCTGTATAAGCAGATATATCGTTACTTATTATATTTATTTTTACATATTGTGTTGCGTCTATATAGCCGTCCGTTGAAGTATCAGCACTTACCATAGTTATTAATACATCACCTGTTGTCGGTGAAATAACTAAAGGGCTTGCTGTACTTTCGTTTATTGATGTAACTGAAGCTCCACCTAAAGCATTAACATCAGATGAAATAATGCGTATCATATCACTTGCACCAATATCACTTGATATAATATTTATCTTAGTGTATTGTGTTGCATCTATATACCCTGCTGTACTTTCATCTGCTGATATTAACGATATTAATACATTACCTGTTGTTGGATTAATTACTATCCCGCCAGACGTACCGATATTCACACTCGTTACTGCACTAAGTGAACCTTCTGAGATTATCCCCATTATCTTGTCTATACTTACGATATCTCTAGAAATTGTCTCTAGCCAGTTCCTAGAATCTCCCGTAGGGATAACAAGTTCATAGTTAACGGTTGTCTGCGAAGCAAATACATTCGTAGATAACGCCATTAATAGTAATGTAATAAATAGTTTTTTAATCATCTGTGTAATTCTGCCTCAGTGGGTTTTTTTAAATCCTTTAATATAAATTCTAATTCTTTTCTTTTCTGCATAATTTTAGAAGGTAAACGTCTTCTGGAAGGAGCAAGTGGAAATTCAAGGGCAGCCTCTATTTGTTCTCTTTTAACAATAGAATATTCTAATATATTCCCAAGAAATTGTTTAGCGTTTTTCCCTTGTGTATACCAATACCATATAGGTCTTTTTCTTACTTGCTCTCCCTTTGAGTTATACATACCACGTTTATAATGATTCCCACCTACTTCCGTATGTAATTTTTCTATAATTTCACGGTTACACATACCAATAGATGCTCTAAGGGCATAATGTTTTGCGTATTTATGATATAAAATTCCGACATATCCTTCTCCGTCAAATATTCCAGCCCAATATGCCCAATTGATATCATAAAATAAGTTATCCTTAAAATTCTTCATTAGTCTGCTGTATAGCCCGTGTAAACTGTCCCTTTATTTGATTCTATATTCTTAAATTTAGTTGTCTGGTCACCAAACCCTCGCCTAAATTCTTTGTCTATCTTATCGGAATCGCCAAACGGGGAGAACCCAAACCCCCGTACTGGTTCTTCTTGTTGAAATTTAGTTCCTATACTCATTTTCCCTCCATTTTTATATAAACTCTTCTAGGTATTTCTATAAATAAATTTATATCTTTAGGTGTTGAATAAGTGTGTATTTTATAATAAGCCCCACAATTTTCTATAAATCCGTCACTATAAGGGTCAGTTTTGTCTAAGTTAATTCCTTCTTTTTTAAATTCTTTTACTAATTCAGATTCCCAACACCTAAAAGGTATAGTCATAGTAGTAGCAAATACTAAATTAGTAGCAATTAGTAGCAAATTAGTAGCTAAGCACAATATAAATAAAATCTTCTTCATAATTTGGTTGGGGGATTTTTGAGGAACCCCCCGAAACCTTTACCTATTTACCTTAACCACACAGGCATAACTCCGTCTGCTGCGTTATCAATTAAAAGAACGCCAACATCTCCAGAATTTATACCCGGACCACCAGCATTTCCAGCATCAAAGAAGTTCTTTGTTCCAAATGAACCGATAAGGGTATTACCATTCGGGACAAGACCAAATCCAGTTGTAGCAGATGTAGTATCTACTTTAGCTAGACAATAACCTCTTATAGCCATGTAACCCCAGTTGTCCTCTACCAGACTAACTGTACTTGAATCAGGAGTAAGTATAGCTGTTACAGCTACTCCTGCAAACCCATATCCAAGTATATCTCTCGATACGGAAAAACCATCAGCACTAATAAAACTCCACGTAAGAACATCACCAGAAGTTACGCTTGCTGCTAATGGACCTTGAGCAACGTATCTTACAAGTATATATTCTTGAGGTGGAGAACCAGGTTCACCATTACCTGAAACGCTTATAGCGTTCTCGTAGGCTGGTGCTGGCGGTGCTCCCGCATAAGCTAACCCTGCTATCATAAGCAGGGCGATAAAAATTGTTAATATTTTCTTCATCATCCCTCCTTAACTTAGGTTAGTCGCAATTCCTTGTCTCTGACTTGAAGCACAAGTAAATGCGTAGGTTAAATACATTAAACCGATTGAATGAAACGACTTCGGATCAGTCATAAACGGTCGAATACTTATAGGCATAGTCTGTGGACTGTCGCCTACTTCGCCTTTCATGTGAGGTGTTTTTAATACTTTCAAATTCATGAAGTTAGTATTAATTAAAAACAAATCACCTGCTGGTAACTGCGGATCGGATATAATAGTCGCACTATCTACAACGATATTTGAGAAACCCAATTTCAAAGTTTTCTCATCTGACTTAAATCGTCTGTTAGCGTCTCCCTGACCTCCACCTAATCCTGCAAATAACGTACCAGTTGTTAAACCAAAATCAGGTTTATCTATCGAACCTGCACCTTTGGCTACACTCTGTAACATGAACTCTAATAACGTAATGAACCCTGCGCTAGTTGATATATCTATAGAGTCATTAGTGTATTCATTTCTCCAGAACGCATCTACTGCTCGGTCAATTCCACCGATTACATTAGATTGTGAAGCTTTTGCGTTATCTTCAATTATCGTTCTGATACTTTCTGGGTCGACTGATGTCGGCGATTGTTGTCGAAGCTGATTCGCTATAATACGGATTATTGTATTTTTAGCGTTCTTTACTTCTACACTCATAAGCTTGTATATCTGTTCCGGTCCTGCGTTCATCGCTTGTTCTATATCATTTACAGTTACCGAACCATCTACTGTAGCCCATGCGTATTTCGCCTGTCTCCTAGTGTTCTGACGTGCTGTAGGAACATCAGCTAAATGACTTCTTGCTGCGAAGTTAGAGTTTTCACTTACATCAAGCGTTTCTATTGCTCTTTCGCCTGTTATAATGTCTATTCTCTTCCTCGCACCAAAAACCGCCACTATACCTTCGTTCCTAGCTAACTCGTTAGAAATTTTAGGAGAGTATCTGTCGAGCGTAGTTGTTAGCACTCTATTAGTTCTTGCGCCATCTGAACCATCTACTGCCATGTATTACTCCTCTACTCAAATTTTAAGAGACTCGCTTTTTCCGTTTCCTCATTAAATATCTCTCTTAATGATTTTTTTTCGTCTTTACTGGGGGTTACATTACCCGCAGTATCGGTCTCTATATTAGCTAACTTCTTTGTCTTATTTAACTCTTTTACTTCTTTCACGACTGTTTTCTTGGCTAGTTGAAAACCTTTAATAACTATTACTTGATTTGCCAACTTTGTAGCTGTCCAACCCGCATCTCCTAAAGTCAATCCTTTCTTGAGGTCTTTTGTTAGTTCCGGGATGAGGTTCCGCATCTCAGGCAGTATGTCTTTATCGTAATCTAGCCCATACTTTTCTTTGATGTCTTTTCTTAACCCGTTCTCTTCGGTCACGATGTCCTTTAGTTTCTGCGTATCAGATATGTTGCCAAACCGTTTCTCGTATTCTTCAAGCTTCTCCTGTAACGGTGCATTTGCCAACTTGTTAGTTTCCTGGATATAATCCATCCATTCCTTCTGTTCAGGGGTCGCTTTAGCATACAATTCTTTAACATCTATCTTAGGTTTCTCTTCTTTTGCAGGTCGAGGTTCCTGTTCAAACAATCCTCGTTTAACTCCTTCGCCAAGTACCTCATTGTCGCTTAGCTTTTTGTTTTGCAACTCTGTGAGTTGAGTGAGAGTATCTTGATATTTCCGATCGTTCTCTCCACGTTCCCAATAGATCTTCTTGAATCGCTTAACTTCACCAAGGCTTATCTTGCCACCTTTGTCTTTTTCAAGTTCTACCAGTTCCGCTTTAAAATCCTCATCTTCATCAAGCTTCTCAAGTGCAGACTCTTCGTCTGTTTTTTCAACAACCTCTTCAGTTGTCTCTTTCTGCAAGGTCTCTTTTTGAGTAGATGAATCCTCAACGGTCTCCTCGTTTACCTCTTTTTCAGCTTTAGTAAGTTCTTCCTGTAAAGTTAATTCAGGTTCTTCCTTTACTTCGGGTTCTTTTACTTCAACTTTTGCATCTTCTACCATCTTAATCACTTCCTTTGGGTTAGTTTCCTAACCGGTTATTTTTACACCGCCACCGGGCGTATCTTTTTCAGTCAAGGTTAAGGAAACCTCTTCCTTGTCGACTTTTTTAATCGTTGCATCCAATTTAGGTGCTTTCTTCTTTACACTCTTCTTTACCATGTTTCCTCCTGTTTAATTTTTAGATTCATGCTCGTACCAATCGAGTTCTATATCGTGCCACGATGTCGTAGAGGCATCATTAGAAACCCTTAATGTATATTTTGTGTTTGGTAGTAGTATAAGTTCCATTGAACCCCTAGTACCCCCTCCAATCTTATTACCAGACCCAACCTTTTCTTGAATAAGAACCGTACCCTCAACTGTTATAGTGCTATCTTCTGATAAAGTGTTATTGGAGACATTAGACGATGTTCTGTCGTGATTAAATATTGGGATGACAGTACCATCATTTAGTACGGTACAATTCTCAAATATAGTAAATGTATGTTCTGCTTCAGCACTAACCTCATAGATTAAATGTGTTAATTTTGGAGAACTACCTGTTGTTATGGTGTGATCTCTATCATTCCCTGCCCCTAAATCTGCAAAACCATCAAAGAAATATGCGTTCCCTTCATGTAATTCGTGATGTTCAAAATCTATTATCTCTAACGAGCCTGAAAGCTTATCTATTAATATCGGTCTTACGCCATCTTCAGATACATGCCCGTATATAGCCCGAGTATTAGCGTAGCAGTTTGTGCTTAACAATAAACAAAGTATAAATATTAATTTCTTCAAAGTTTCCATACCTCCAATTGCATATTTAAATCTACATCTCCTTGACGTTTAGCATATACCGCTGTAATAGCTGTATCCCATTTTACATTACCGAACCCTGTAGCAAACGTAGCAGGTGCGACAGTATAAGCATAGTCAAAGTTAGCACCCTTTTTCTCGCTTAATCTCCATTTTAAAACATCACTTAATCCAGTAACTATCGGTGTCCATTCGTTATCTGATATTGTTACATTGGTAATAGCTACTGCACTCGGTCTTACATCTTGAACGGGTAAACTGCCATCTGTATTTATTATTAAAACTGTCGTGCCATCACTCAAAAGGTATACAGGGTATCTTGTGCCATCTACTTTTATAGACCCGTCACCCAACAATCTGTCTAATGCTCTAGTCGGTTTGTTTTTAACTATTTCGGGATTTACTACCATTAGACCTCTTTTTTCTCTTCTACAACTTCCTTCTTATCTTTAAGCTCTTTCTCAAACCCTAGTATCTCTGCTTTACGGTTAATCTTTATCCACATAGCATCCTGTTCGATACCTGTTTCTTTCTGTTCCTGTTCCTTGTTGGTACAAACTATCTCACGAGCCTTTAAATCATCACGTTCTTTCTTTATTTTATCCTCACGATCTTTAACCTGATTACTCTCAGTTGTGAGTTTAGCTTTAGTCTCTTGTACCTCTTTAAGTATCTTCTCATGTTTCTTCTTGAACCCGCTTATCTCTTCACGTTCTCTCATCAACGCTTCATGTAGACTCTTAGCCTTTAGATATTCTTCGTTCTTTAAATGTTTTATATTGTTTACTGTCTTTATCCGAGACTCTAGCTCTTTCTTAAGGTCTTTAACGCTATCATCTACCTCTATTTTCTTACTTTCCAAGTCTTTTGATGCTTTAGTATTCTTCTTCTCAATAGCTTTTGCTAACGTCAACCGTTTATCACTTGCTAGAGCTATCTTATCCACGTTCTCACGTCTTAACTTAATCCCGTCTGAGAGTATCTTAACCCTAGCTTCTTCTTTCTCTAGCCCGGCTAACCTTATCCCTATCGCTTTACTCTCTTCAAGTAACCCCTCTTGTATCTTGCCGACTTCTTCACGCTGTTTATCTATCTCAGCAAGTTTAGTTTCCATCTGGTCATCAAACACTTTTAACTCAGCTTTTTTGTCTTTGATACATTTAGATATTAACTCTAGTTGTTTCTGTTCTTCTTTCGGGTCTGTTTTCGACATTATTTCTCCTTTTTTCTACCACAAATTAAACATCTATTCTTCCCTCGTCTATACAAATTATGTTTATCTTTCTCCCAACTTACTTGATGTGCATAGCATTCATTCCCTTGTTGCATGGGCATTGAACTAAATTTGCTTCTAAATGGTAACATTTGTACTCCTACTTGTTAAGTTTGACTAAATTATCCACTACCGGATTCATCTCTTTATCTATGACATCACGTTTTATCCCGCCATGTTTCATCTTGTTTATCTCTCTACCTGCTTTCATTATCTCTTTACCGTTAGGTGACTCTTCAAAATCTACTAATTTCTTGTTGCCTTTATTATCGTAATACTGTGAATCTTCTTCTCTCATCATATTGTCATGCTCGATAGCTTCTTCCCGGGCTATCTTCTCGTCTTGTGCTTTAGCTCGTACCTCACTACGAACCAATGCTCTCTGTTCACTGGGTCTCTTGTAATCAGTTTTGTAAAATCCCGACCCTTTTAATATAAACCCACTACCACCAGTAATTATCTTCTCAGCTACAATATTGCAACATTTCGACTCTAATTTAGACATTATTGATACGAAATTGCTGAACGTATTACCACATTTATTGCATTTATACCAGTATGTCGGCATTACCACTTGTCCCTGTTATATGCTCGCTTATATTCACGCCAGAAGTTTACTGCGTTCTGGATTCTGTGTTCTATGATATAAATACAAGCTTCTTCTCTTAATCGTTTAGTTACTGTCCGGTTCATGCGAACACCTTTTCCTTGTTTGTTTCTTCAACCTTATTACCAGATTCGTCCTGCTGAGTCCTTTTAACGATATTCTCGCCAACTTCAACAGGTTCAGCTTGCTCTTGCTGTGGTTCCTCGTCAGTTTGATTAAAATACTTGTTAGGATTTGATATCGTTTCAAAGTTACCAAACAAATCTTTTAAGAACTCTGTGAAATTAAACTGTGTACCCTCTGATTGTAACAACTGCACAAATACCGGATTACCCATTAACCCTAACATCTGTTCCATCTGTTGTCTGATTAGTCCTGTATCTCGCCTTGCTAAGTTAGTAGCATCTATCTTTATATCAAAATCGCCTTGTATGGCCTCTTTTAAAGCTGGTGGGTTATTCTCTGTCGCAAACTCTACCCATTCTTCGGTTACGTTCTTACCTGTCTCCGGGTTGGTCATATTCAAACCAGTTACCTTAAAGAGTACCGGACTTGTAGCGAACTGTTTGATATCCTGTAATAGTTTAATCCCTTGTTTCTTGAGGAATAAGTTTACCTGATCTTGCATTGTCTGTGTACGTAACTGATTACCAAACTCTGCTATTTTGTCTCTCGTAGCTGTCGGGTCTTGTCCTTTCTTAGTGCCTGACTCTGCTCTAGCACCACTTACACTTAGTATCTCTTGTAAATTGTCCAAAACAATGGCTTGCATAGCAAACAGGTCTTTAGGGATTGTATTCCCTCCTACGTGAGTGTGTATACCTTCTGCTAATGGTTTTGAGCTAAACCCGTATCCGCCTATCTCGTTCTTCTTAATAGCGTTCTTAGTCTGTGTATCAAGGGCTTTCTCGTAAAACAAATCTAAACTACGGTGTTTCCTAATGTGTTTTAACTGTAAACTGAGTATATAATCGCTCTGACGGTGTATTCTCTGTCCCGCTGCCATATGGCTTATTGGGTACGTCATATCAGGCTCTAGATTTAACCTTAACAGTTTAAAAGCATTACCTTCTGACAGATAAGGGCTTTTATCCCATCTTAACGGTTGTTTCCATTCTCCTGCCGGACCGTCTACCATAGTAAGTATATGCCATCCACCAGGTAACAATACCCATTTCTCCCACAAATCTAGCATTACCTCACGTTCATCACGTTTAGTGCCAAACTTCTCCATAAACGCATCACTCGTATCGTACATGCCTGATTTCTTAACATCATACAAACTGCGTCTTATATGGTGCGTGATCCTCTTCCCTTTATCAAACGGTTGGCTACCGTCTAATAGTATATCTGAGGTCGGGACTGAATATATAAACGGTTCGCTTAACGCTACGAACTCATCATCATTGTCTGTCTCAACATTCACGCTACTAGGTTTCTCACTAGTTATCCCTAGCCTATCTCTTAAAGTAGGCACTTTATTCTTAGCGTCTCCCGGGATTAAACTTACCTCACTCTTGCGCTTAAACACCGTTCTCCAACCTTGCTTAACTACACCGAACCCGAACAACCAGGCGTTGATTATAGCTCTCTGGTTGACCTCTAGTGCGTTCATCTCTTCAAAGTAGTAGTTCATTGACGCTTGAGCTATATTAGCCTTAAACTCGTCCTGCTCTCTCTTAGCACCTGCTGTGAATCCCGGGTTAGACGGATATAAAGTTGTCGCTACTGTGTTTGTTGCAGGGAATATCTTGTTTAATGCTATACGTGACAAATCTAACTCGTCGTTCTCGCCTATAGCTTGCTGTGTTGTCGCTATATGTGAGTTCTTTAAGTCTCCTGGTATTCTTGTACCCTCATAGTATGCTAGTATCTTGTGAGGTTCTATTCTCTGGATATACATCTTCTCATGTATACTTCGGTCTTCTCGTAATTGTTTACGGAAGAAATCAAAGTCTCCTCTAGTGATGTTACTCATCTGTCTCCTTGTAATCTAAACACTTTATACATTTCTTATTTCCTGTTGATGATATATAAGTTTCACCACATTCACATACATAAGTATTGTTTTCTCTCTCGCTTGTTCTACTCATCCTGCTCCTTTGTGCAAATTATAAAAAGAGCTATAAAAAGATGTTTCAAAAACTTTAACATTCTCACACAAACTTCTCCTCTTCTACCTGTCCTGTACCAAACGCTACGTTGTTAAATGCCGGAGACCATACACCAGGTTCTTCTTTCTTGTCTTCTATCCTAGTGATCTCACGGCTCATAACTAAATATCTTAAATCATCTACTAAATGGTCATTCTTCTTGTAGGGTGCAGGTTTTATAATACCCTTGTTTGTCTCTTTCTGTTCTGACCAATGGTACCTCTCTAATTCCCATATCAAGTTAACGCAACTACTGAATATCTTTATCTTCCCACTAGCAAACATTTCCGCTACTCTGTTTATCCCACCTTCTACGTTCTTCTCAGCATATAAAGCATGTATCCCGTGATCTTGATACTCATCATATAATGTGAACAGTTTACCTTGTCTCTGTATCTTCTGTCCTACCGCTGCCGGGTCAATATACCAAGTTACATCTTCTTCTTTAATCTCCGGGACTACCTCATTAACTCTCTTATCAGCTTCATAATACTCATCATATATCGTCATGGTACCATCTGTCTCTACTACTGCTTTCAATACTCCTGTTACCCCTGTTATCGCTGTGTCTATCGCTCCTATCTTCGACAGCTTAGGGTTTAGAGCGTGTGGTGTGATTACATGCTCTTTCTCTTTGAACTCAGGGTATACTATACCTTTAAAATCTAAGAAACTAGCTAAATGCTCTTGAGCGAACTCTCTCTCTCCTATCTGTAATCTTCGGTTATCCAACCACTTCTTACTGTTCATAGGGTTGTCATAGCTAGTGTATTGCCATGACTCATAATCTGGGTAGTTCTCGCTTTGCCCTTTATTAAACAATTCCCATAAGAAATCTTTACCTCTGGGAGTGCCGATATAAAGTAACCCTGCTTGCGTGTCAAGGAGCATCGGTCCGACTATAACTTCAATAACTTTCTTTACATCTCGTATTAGCGCTACCTCATCTATTACCGCACCTAATCCACCGATATGATTTTTACACCCTAGAAATACCCCTACTAAACTCTCTTCGTTGTCTGCGCCTTTAACACTTATTCTTGACCCATTTCTATACTGTATGTATAACTCTGATTCGTTTATTCTCTCTACTTCACCTTTAGGAGATATCTTCTTTAATAACTCCCAAGCTATTTCTTTAGCTTGTTGCCGGAAAGGAGCAACGTACCATAGATTAGCTTCTGGAAATCTTAAAGCCTCAACCAGTAGACATACCACCGCTAGTACCGTCTTCCCGAATCTTCTTCCCGCTACTAAGATTCTGTGAGGTACTTTTGATAATGCTACCAAGCCTTGATTCTTGTGTAAGTGGAACTCCTGTATCATTGCTTATAGTGAACTTGATCTCCGTTATTCGTTTGTGTACATTTTCATTGACTACTTTATCGCCTTCTATTTCTCGTCTTACTTGGTCAAGAATATCCACTACGTCCTTGCGTGAAGTAGTCTTACCTTTAGTTAATTTCTTCAGAGTTTGTACTCTTTTTGTCTTCTCAAAGTCTTTGTCTAGTTTAAGATATTCTCTATTGTTGTAAAGTATTCTATATACACGACTTCCAGACATCCCAAAATCTTCCGCAATAGTTGAAACGTCTTTAAGTTTCACTACGTAATCTCTACATATTTTGGTGTCTCTTATCTTGTGTCTACCGTGTATTTGAGGTATCTTCATTTATCCCCATCCTCAATAGTTTTTATTCTCTTTCCGTGTTCTACGCCTTTTTCAAACCCATTAACTCTTATTTTGTGTCGCAGTTCTTTTTCTTCTACCGTTCCATCACTGCACTTAGGGCACAATGAAGCGTTTTCTAAGTTCCTTCCCCAACAATAAAATACACCACATTGTACACAATTACTTGTTGTCATTCACTTTCTCCTTCTCTCGCTAATTGCCAGCAAATCCAGCATTATAAACTTATTCTTTAGGTCGTACTCATAGATCTCTTTGTCGATGTCTTGATTCCGCTTGTTTAGTATTTGTATTGTAGTCATAAAAAAAGACGAGAAACTCAGCCTTTAAGCTAAATCTCTCGTCCTACATCCTTTTTCGCTAGATATAATCAATAGAGTCCTTTAATAACCTCCACCTTCTTATATTCCAGCTTCTTAGGTCTTATGTTTATCGCAAGTGTTCTTTCGTGCTGTATGGATGCCCTTTAGCGTGCATTTGGGCTTGTCATAGTGCTTACAATCCTTACAATATTTCATATATTTATACTCCCTTAAAGCATATCACATAGGATACAGTTCGTCAAATAATATTAAGAAAATATTTTATTTAGTCACCATCCCATCCCTAGATCCTTTCTCTAATCCTCCGCTAAACCTACCCATTTTCTTGTTTGCGTTCCGGCACGTATAACATAAGAAGTTCCCTTGGCTTTTAAAATCATTATAGCACTTTAAGCATTGTCTTATAGGTACGTCTTTGGTTATTCCTCGTCTTGTGTACTTTTGACCCATAATACCCCCTATTTAGCGTTCCTTCCTCCGGCTCGCATCAGCAGAAGTCCGATCACCTGGCACACCATACCTACACACCCTACCGACCATAACAACGCATTTCTACCGCCCATCATCAATATATCCCAAGCTATCGGAGCTATTATAAGCCCTATACCTGTTTTGAAGCCATGGTAGTAGATATACCCTTTAATCTTCTCTCTCCTTAGTTTGTGGTGCTAAACATTTCACCAGCTCTAGAATTGGCTTGGTCTATGCGTTCATTAAATTGCTGTATTACAAATTGTGTATTTTTCCCTGCCCTATAAGCGGTAGAGTCTTTTATTAATGGAAGTTTCTCCCCCAAACACTCCTTGAACTTCTGTCGCATTAGTTTTAGTATGGCTTGCTTGGCTTCGTCAATAGTTTTTCTTGGCTTGCAATCATCTGCTAATCCTGCTTGATTTTCTAGTATGTCAATTAGCTCCTTCATTTCACTCCTTTAAATAATTTTCGTATATCACACTTTTCAAATCTTGGAAAACACCACAAATTTATAGGTTTACCCTCGTTATCCCATGTCAAACCCTCACTATACCTAATCCAATAAGCTCTGTATCCACCCTCAAGAAACATAACCCCAACACGTTCATTGTTAATAGCGATTTTTCCACCTTCTAAGATAAAAATAGACGAAAGCACTATCAAACATAATGCAAGCCCAATCAATTTCTTCTTCATTTCACCACCACGTCCTTTGCTTCACAGATGGCTTCGGCAAGCACTTTTCTTATATCATGGGAGTGCATATCCATACTTTTGCAATCTCCTATTCTACACATACTCCAAGTAAGTAAAAATGCTTCTAACTTCTCCACATCCAACCGAACTTCTGACTTCTTGATGTAGCCAAAAGCTTTCATAGTAATATCAAATATTTTCTTCTGTTTAGGGTCGGCTATCATCTGTCCTAGGGTTTGTTCTGACTTAACGTAGCCCTGCTCTCTTAGCTTATCTTCGCTTATTTCTAGGTCAAGGGCTGAGTTGAAACCATCTATTTGGTCACATTCAGCATCCCATAAACGGATATTCCCCTCTATTGGTTTTTTATCCTTCTTCCCTTCCTCCACTAAATCTATCACTAATAGTTTCTTCATTTCCTCCGCTCCTGTTTGGGTTTTAGGTCTGAAATTCATTATTATACGGTACAAAAACGCTATCAATCCTTTGGTTCTCGCTCCATTGACCATCTCCGCCTGAGCTGCTTTCATTTTCCCAAAATCTATATATCCAACCTCCAGGAACTCTTATAATAATCGTAGCGTGCGGTAATTCTGGGTGTCTTTCTTCGTGTAATTTCATATTATATATATCCTTCATTTTCTCCCCCTTTAACTCTTTGCAATGCCTACAACCACAGCTTGTTTCTTCGCCCAAATCAAAGCTTTAATAACTCTACTCTCTCCCTTAGTTAATATTGGTGTTACGTTTCCCATTTTTTTCTCCCTCCTCTTTAGGTTGGTAAGTTAAACCCAAAATTTGTACCATTTCCTAGAATAATACTCACATTGCCCTTTTACCCGAAAACTATTACAATCTAAATAATGTTTCCATGGATAGCCTTCGCATGAATATTTATTATAAGTACAAACATCACCTTGTATCATATAGTTTTCTAATGCCCCGTTAAAACAATGCAAAACCCAATACAGCCAACTTGCTTTGTATCTACAGTTTTTACAGTATATTTCCTTCATACCCCTCCTCATTCCTAAGACGTTGCTAGGTTAGGCTACTAGTCTTTTTTTAATCCTTCTTGAATAAGTTTCATCAGCTTTTTTGCGTTTCTTCTATTCATTACTCCACCGCCCCTCAC
>SDBT01002484.1_pt1 | contig 32533 bp, 30 predicted proteins | sample 2277101 | NCBI WGS metagenome assembly SDBT01 (sample SAMN10404973, study PRJNA504765) | marine sediment metagenome | isolation source: marine sediment core GS10_PC15, 103 cmbsf | place: Arctic Ocean: Southern Knipovich Ridge | collected 2010 | reverse complement strand
ACATCGCTCCAACCGTAATCAACAGGAATTACAACTCGCTTTTTCGCCTTTTCCATAATCCCAATATCGATTGGTAATTTTGGCATCTTTTCATATTCTTCGGAAATATCTGCACAGGTTCCTTTTTCATCCCATTTTTGTGATATTTTATGCAGAAGGCTCGCAACTTCTGGCAGGTAATTCTGAAATGCTTTTAGAATCGTTTCGATTTTCCACATGAACATGCCACTGTTCCAGAAAAAGTTTCCAGATTTAAGGAAACTTTCTGCAGTTTTTAAATCCGGTTTTTCCTTGAATTGTTTAACGAAAAAAACATTTTGGCTCATTTCTTGTTCAGCTTCCACATAACCATATCCGGTTACAGGGTAATCCGGCTTTATCCCAAAAGTAACTAAATATTCAGCTTCTGCAGATTTTAGTCCAGTTTCCAGACTTTGCAAAAAAGCGTTTTCATCTTTGATCAGATGGTCTGCAGGCAGCACGATCATTGTTTCTTTTTTATCATATTTTCTGCTGAGATATAAGGCGCTGAGAGCGATACATGGAGCTGTGTTCATACCAAAAGGTTCGATTATGATGTTCTCTTCCGGAAGCTCAGGAATGTGTTTTCCGATTAATTCTACTTGAGATTTGGCAGTTACAACAAAAATATCTTCAATCTCGATTTTATTCAGAAGACGTTCCACAGTCATCTGAATCATGGATTTATCTGAAACGATTTTTAAGAATTGTTTAGGATTGGATTCTCTACTCAAAGGCCAGAAGCGAGTTCCAACTCCACCCGCCATTATTAATGCAATCATTAAATGCTCCTTCTTTTTCTTGAGTAAAATCCGATTGAAACCGGACTTAACTCAAGCTGTTCATTCACCGATTCAATAGAATTGAATATTTAATATTGAAGATTGAATATTAAACCATCCGACTTAGCTCAAGCTGTTCATTTCCCAATTCAACCAATTCAACCAATTCAACCAATTTAACCGAGCCAACCGTTGCGAAGGTTAATGTGAAAGAATTCCTCTGTGGGAAACCGTTCGCAAGGTCTTCCCAGTTCAACTAATTCAACTGATTCAACAAAAACTTTCCGAATCCGGCAGCTGCCGGAAAGAATTTCTTTGTGGGAAGCTTCGGAGAGTCCACAATCTCATTTAAACTTAACAAGTTTTAGAAACTTGTTAAGTTTTCTAATTTAGTTTTCAAAGTCTTCCATAATCAGGAATGATTGTGTTACTGGCGATTATCAATAATATTGACATCTTCAGGCAAATTCAATTCAAATATATTTTGTGAAAGCTGTTTATTTATTTTTTCAGCAGAAAACGAGTATTTTACCATATTTTCGGAATTATCAAAAATTTGAATTTCGATTATCAGATTATCTTTTATCCAAACAAAAATTTGCTCATTTTCAGGAGTTATCAATTTAATCCAAGTTCCATTTTCAGTATTTTCAATCAATTCTTTCTGAGAGTTTTCCCAATAATCGGAAATGATAGAAATGGGTTTGAGTTCATAATCATTTTTATTCGAGAGCAAAACTTGGTTTGAAGCAGCATCATATATTGTAACAGAAAGGCTGTCTATCAGCAGTTTCTGTCCTTCCGGTTCATAATATTCCAAAAGCAGAAAAGATAAATCATAATAAATCTTTCCATAAGATGTTTTAGCAGTATCAATTTCTTTCCAAAAATTTTCCTGAATAAAACCTGCTTCATAAGTTTTGATAGAATCATATTTTTCGATCAAATCTAAATGGATTTTATTTAGAATATCATCTTGTGCTAATATGAAAGCCGAAAATGAAATAAACAAAACTAATACTAACAGGATTTTCCAGTTTTCTTTATATTTCATATTGAAGATAGCCATAATTTTTCAAATCCTCCTCAGTTGCTAAAACTTCACGAGGTTTGCTTCCCACATGAGGACCGATAATTCCTGCTTGTTCCAGCATATCAATGAGTCTGCCTGCTCTGGCGTAACCGATTTTGAAATGGCGTTGCAGCATGGAAACAGAAGCAGTTCCAGCTGAAACAAGAGCAACAGCTGCTTCCGGAAAAAGTTCATCATCATAATCAAAATCCTCGAGACGCGTGGTTTCATCTGATATGATTGTAATATCCCGTTCCGGTTTGGGTTGGGTTTTCAAATATGATACGAGGTTATGGATTTCCGAATCGGAAATAAAAGCACAGTGAATTCTTTCTGTTATTCCTTTTCCAGGCGGCAGGAATAAAGAATCGCCTTTGCCCAGCAGTTTTTCTGCACCATTTGCATCGATGATAACACGCGAATCGATCTTAGTGGAGACCTGGAAAGCTATTCTGGAAGGGAAGTTTGCTTTGATAATACCAGTGATAACTTTGATGGAAGGTCGCTGAGTGGCAAGAATCAGATGCACACCAATTGCTCTTGCCATCTGAGCCAGACGTGTAATTGGACGTTCCACTTCTCTTCCCACGCTCATCATCAAATCAGCAAGTTCATCAACTATAATAATAATATATGGCAGCTCATTGTCAACAAGCTCTTCGCCGTTTGCTTTCATAGCTTTAATTTTTTCATTGTATCCATGTAAATTGCGGACTTTATAATTCTGGAAAAGTTCATATCTTCGTTCCATCTCATTAATACCCCAGTTGAGCACAGTTAGAACATCTTCATTATCAGTAACAACATTCTGGATGAGATGTGGAATACCTTCATACCCAACGAGTTCTATTCTTTTAGGATCGATCAGAACAAGCCGCACTTCATCCGGTGTTGTGCGCAGCAAAAGGCAACTGATAATTGTATTTATGCATACACTTTTGCCTGAACCTGTAGCTCCTGCTAGCAGAAGGTGGGGCATTGCTGCCAGGTCAGCAACCATCGGATTTCCGGAAGTATCTTTTCCCAGCCCGATAGCCAATTTACTCTCCATGTTTTCCATTTGCTCAGAAAGGAGAACATCTTTCAGATAAATCGTATCTCTATTTATATTTGGAATTTCAATTCCGATAAGACCGCGACCCGGAATGGGAGCTTGAACGCGGATGCTTTTTGCTTTGATGGCAAGTGCCAGATCATCAGCTAAAGCGTGGAATTTGCTTACTTTCACACCCGGTGCAGGTTTTATTTCATATTGTGTAATAATGGGTCCGATGTTTACATTAATTACTTCTGCATCCACGTTGAATTCAGCTAACTTCTGCACTAATATTTTGCTTACTTTTTTTATATTTTCTTCGATTTCTTCTCTGTCTCTTTTATCGGATTGGACACTGATCAGGAAATCTTCGATTTTCGGTTTGATGTATTCACGCAAAGATTCTTCCGGTTTTTCAGAAATATCCTGCGATAACTTCCTCTTCTGAATTATTGGTTTTGGAAAGTCTTCCTGATTTGAGTATTCATCAAATGCTGCGTGATCAATGATAGTTGGCGTTTTTTCTTTTCTCTCTTTTTCCGGTTTCCTGATTTCTTTTGGTTTTCTTACCTTTATTATTTTTTTAGGTTTGAATAAACTGAAAATAAATTTGATGAAATTCCATAATCCTTTTAACAAAATTAACATAAATTTCTTAGCATTTTCAACTTCAAAAATTATCAAAAGGCAAGCTATAACTATAACTGACGAGATAATAACAGTACCTGTTAAACCGAAAATTCTTATAAAGAAATCATAAACATACCAGGGAATAATTCCGGCAGCTACAACTGTCTCTTTTCGGATGGCGAATAATAAAAAATTGAAGAAGAAAGCAAAGAGGATGAAGCTGATAGTTTTCCAGATAAAATGCTTTTCCCCTCTTAAAAATATACTGAAAAATCCCAACAGAATTGTTCCGAGCAGTAAAGAAATACTGAAGAATTTACCTAAAAGATAAATGAACCAATAGCCAAAAAATACTCCAAAAGGACCAATCGGATTCATCAATCCTTCCGGGAAATCCAATTTTATAATTTGCATAAAAGTAAGTTCAGCATTTTTCAAAGTCGTATAATCAAAGATTAGAATGGATGTATCTCCTATGATGGCAACGAGTAGAAGTATTGAAACTAATAAAATTAAAATACATAAAACAAGTTTCCAAAAACTTTTTTTTGATTCTTTTTTCATTTCTATCTCCGCAAAATCATATGTTTTGTCTAATATTTGCTCGTTACGAAAGTCCCCTTTCGTAACTCATTGTATTCCCATCCGGCAGCTGTTTGCTCGTTACGAAAGTCCCCTTTCGTAATGCACTGTATTCCCAAACAGAGTTTAGGAACAAGCTAAAATGCATTATATTCCCAAACAGAGTTTGTGAATAAGCTAAAAAAATCATACATTAAATCTTATATAAATAATATCTTCATCCTGGATAAGATAATTTTTCCCTTCCAGCCGGAACAATCCTTTTTCTTTGATTGCCTTCTCTGAACCTGCTGAAATCAAATCATCAAAAGAAAAACATTCAGCACGAATAAATCCGCGCTCAAGGTCTGTGTGAATTTTTCCTGCTGCAAAAAGAACATTCTTCCCTTTTCTTATTGTCCAGGCTCGAACCTCATCTTTACCTAACGTGAAGAAGCTGACGTATCCCATCAATTCGTAAGAGAATTTGGTTAATCGCTTGCGTGCAGATTCTTTTATATTAAGGTCTTCCATGAATTCTTTTGCATCTTCTTCAGAGAGTTTGGCAAGCTCCATCTCGAATTCACCGGCGAATTCTATAACATTATATTTTTTCTCAATTTCTAAAATCAAATTCTCATTTTTCCCATAATTATTTTCATCTGAATTTAGGATAATCATCAGAGGTTTCTGGCTAATAAACTGGAAGCCGCGAATAGATTTTTCTTCGTTTTCCGTTAAAACGAGAGTGCGTAAAGGAGCGTCGTTATTCAGATGTTCAACAGCTTTTTGCAGCGTTCTTTTCTCTGCCTGCATCGCTGAATCTTTAATTCCTCGTTTTTGGGCTAATTCGATTTTTTCCAGCCGGGCTTCTGCAATTATCAAATCGGAAATTATCAGCTCGGAATCAATCAGCTCAATATCTTTTTGAGGATTCGGTTTTCCCAGCAGTTGAGTAATAATCTCATTCTCAAAATTTCTAACAACCAGACCCAGAGCATCGGTATTTTTGATGAGGGCAAGGGAGGAGCTGGAAAAAGGTGCATCACTTTTGGAATCTCCTGTTAATCCCACAAAATCGATGTATTCAATGATTGCATTTACCTTTTTCTCCGGTTTGTAGATTTCCCAGAGTTTATCGATTCTATAATCGGATACTTCCACTATTCCCAGGTTCGGTTCTATTTTCTGGGTTGCATAGGAAGCAGTATCTGCATCCAAACCTGTGAGAGCATTGAATATTGTAGTTTTACCGGAATTCTGCAAACCGATTAAACCGATTTTCATAAGTCCTCTTTTTATTATATAGGAATTTCAATGTTTTTTATTCACCACCGAGAACACGGAGTAGCACCGAATAATGTAATCTTTTTTCGGTGAATTTCAGTGTTTTTCAGCCTGTCCCATCGTAGTGTAGCCAAGTCGGATGATTAATTAATTTGCGAAGCTATGTTCTAAACTTACCTCCCGAAAGCTTTCGGGAGGTAAGTTTCATTATCTCATTTGGTTTTAACATTCTCCACATTCCCACAGGAAGCTTTCCCAGCTTAATATTACCTATTTGAAGCCTTTTAAGTTCAAGCACTTCAGAGTCAACCTTTTTTAGCATATATCGGATTTGACGCTTTCTACCTTCAAAAATTGTCATCTTCAAAATAGTCATATTTTGCGTTCTCTTTTTCACGTAAACAAGAGCCGGCAAGGTTTTTTTATCATCGATCAGAACTCCTTCACGAAGCTGTTTAATTTGATTTGCATCCAGATTTCCCTTTACTGTTACTTTATAAAGTTTTGGTAATTTGTAGCGTGGATGAATTACCTGCTGGGCAAAATCTCCGTTGTTTGTAAGCAGTAATAAACCTTCGGACATGTAATCCAGCCTGCCGATGGAAAAAATATGTGTGCCAAAATCAGGTATAAGATCATAAACAGTTTTCCTCTTGAAATCATCGTGTTTTGTAACGAGATATTTTTTAGGTTTATTTAGCATAAGATAGATTTTTTCATCTGAAAAGGAGATTTTTTTTCCTTTGTATTCCACTGTATCTTTTGCTGGCTCTACCTGTTTGGAAAGGTCTGTACAAACAATTCCATTTATTTTGATGTCTCCATTTTTTATGAGGGATTCCACTTGCCTGCGTGAACCCAGGTTACATTTTGCCAGATATTTATTTATTCTTAACATTTTAATTTTAGTCTTTTTTAGTTTTAAGATTATACTCCCGGAACTTCATTGAGCTTGCTATAAAACCCCCTGAAGGGGTTACAAATCAGTTTCTTATTGCTCCTTTCCCACAGTTAAAACTGTGGGTTTCTATAAAACTAATTCACTTTATGTTTTTGGGTTAAGCAACCCACAACTTTTTAATCCGTGAAATCCGAAGGATATTTCTCTGGGTCAGTTGTGGGCATAATGCAAATAATACACTTCAACCATTTCAATGGTTTATAAAGCAAACACATCATTATTTACTAAATAATTGATTATTATTAAGTCAATGATTTTTTCGATGGTTACAAAGATTCATTAACCACGAATAGCACGAATGGACACGAAGAAAAATATTTTTTCTTATGAAAAATTGAAATTGTTTCCGGTTGGAGGAATTCTATTACAAGAGATTAGTTGGTGGATTTAGATGTTGTTAATGGAAAAGCTCACCTGCAAAAACACAAGTGCAGATAAACTATAAACTGACAAATCAAATTTTAAAAAAATGCTTACTATACTTTAGATTAGAACCCGACTCTGTTTCTGTCAGGTGAAGCGAGGGTTAGAATGCTTTAGTGTTGGAACATCTTTTGATATTTTTTGTGTTCTTGCAGTATTTTCTTAATCCATTCTATATAGATTTTATCAGGATTAAGCATAAGTTCGTTATTTTGTCCTTGCCACATTTGAAAATTAGTTGCATATTCTTTGAATATAAACTCGCTTGTTTGAAGGATTATAAATGAAAGAGTGACACATAGCGTCATCATGCCTTTAATTCCATAAGAATTTTCCTCTCCTTCAGGAACTTCACCGCCTAAATGAAGTTTTACATGATCACCATTTAAACTTACAAAGTTCGGTATACTATTCGTTTTGGATATATGAACATGCATCTCTGAAAACATGTTGTATAATGGGCTGATTAGGTTAATGAACTTCTTAGCAGAATTGATGCTTTGTGCTGATTTGAAATTCCTATCATTTACAAATCGGTTATATCTTTTTCTATTTGTTGAAATATCATAACTAACGCAAATTGTTTCTAATGAATTTCTCAATATTATACCTGACTCATCAATATAACCTCCAATACATAGTTCATAAGCAGCAAGTAAACTATTTATAGCTTTTACTAATAGAGTGAATGAAGAAGTTTGGGAGTCTGTCGATTTTTGTTTACAGGTATGTTCCAAATATTTTAGAAGAATATCCCATGAGTAGCCTAATGCATGACAAATAACTTGTTCTTCTTCTATAAAACACTTTGAAATTTTTACAGAATTTTCATTGAGCGATTTATTAAGATATTGATGTATCCTTTTTTCAGATTTTGAATTGCTCATTTTATTATCTCTATACTCAAGAAGCTATTCTTAATTTGTCAAATATTTTTACGCTTAGTTAAGCGTCTTGTTAGCTGCCTTTGATTTTAACAGCGACTTGTTCATGAAGACGATTGTAGCCAATATATTCATACTCTAATCCTGAATGCTCAAGAAACTCATGAAATGCCTTATATTCACCCTCTTCCCAGCCTGGATAATTAAAATACTCATCAAACACAATAACGCAGCCTGGATGAATTCGATGTTCCAAAAGCTTAAAAATTGTTCTAGAAGACGAATATAGGTCGCAGTCAATATGAAGAAATCCTATAGATTCTTCATGATCTTTGATAAATGATGGAAGAGTTTTATTAAACCATCCTTTTATTAAGACCACATTTGATTGAACCTTTGGAAGCGTAGTCACCTTAAAATGCCCGTTTCCAAAGCCATCACGCCATCGCTCAGGCAAGCCTTCAAATGAATCAAATCCATAAACAGTTTGGTTAGTAAGTGATGCAATATGATTTATCGTATTTCCAGAATACACACCAAATTCACAGATGAGTTTATTGCTTTCTAGATCTGCTTTTTCCATCGCCATTGTCAATAATTCTAGATTTGAAGATACGGAATCAACATTTCTCATATGCTTCTCTACATAATCAGCAGCCGATTCGGTGGCTCTGCGGTGTAGCTCCCTTTCAATACTCTGACTAAAGGAGACGGGTTGTCTCCTTAGTTCATGTCGAACAGAGTATCTAATTGGCGAACTCAGCACTAAAAACACCTTTTTTAAAATTCTTTTTAACATGATTTCTCTTGTGGTTATGCAGCTAACATTGCAATCAATTGCGAAGCTTGCAATATAATATCCTCATATCTTAGCTTCATAAAATACTCTAAATTCAAACAACTTTTGCGATATTTACTTTTCATTGTCCTGATCTTCGATATTAGCTCATTATATCATCTGCTTTCGAAAAGAGAAGCTATTCTTCATTTGTCAAGTTTTTCTTACTGCTTTGTTAAGCTTTTTTAGGAGCTATTTTTTGTCGTCCGAATGCCCAGGAAAAAGAACGTTTGAAGACTTCGGTACCACCCACGCGAACACCATGAAACATGGTTTCTGCCATTTGTGTAGAGCCAAGTATTCGGGCTACGTCTATCATTAGTTCTGCATCTGCCACTAATCTTTCAATATTTTCATCCGGATATCCTGCCCAGTATTTTAGATCGTGCAGGAAACACGCCGGAAACAGGTTGCTCTTTTTCCAGGAATTAAACCATAACGAGCAGCCGTCACTCTTGAATGGATTGGGTGGTGGGTCTTTTTTAATCTTTTTCCAGAGGTGTCGAAGCTCGTAAAACTTACAGATCTTCTTAATTTTGGAAAAAGACACTTCTTCGCCTTTTGGGGGTAATTCCATTTTTTCTGGTAATTTCATTCCTTCCCTCATTTCTATTTTTCTCTCTATTAGATTGTCTTGATAAAATTTCTGAATATCTCGAAATTTTGTTTGATTTGTTGAGGATTTGTTAATTCATTCTGAAAATATTTTTTTAGCTCAGGATTCTCTAAAAGTCGTTGTTGGAAGGCAAATTCTCCGGTTTTATAATCTACTTCCGGATGAAACTGAACACCCCAAACTTGTCGATTTTTATATTGAAATGCTTGAATTGGACAGTCATCGTTTGAGGCAATCACTCTGAAATTAGCAGTCAAACCGTAGACTTCATCGTAATGTGATTCATAGAAGACCGGATTTTCGATTCCTTCAAAAAGGGGGTTCGAATCCAGTTTAACTTTTTTCCAGCCGAATTCAGGTTTTTCTGCTTTTCTACATGCCTTACTTCCCAGAATAGCTTTTGCCAGAATTTGATGACCATAACAAATCCCCAGAATTGATTTACTGTGTTTCAGAAAATAATGGATAATATCAAATATTTGTTTGTCATTCTCGTTATCCACTGATGCAAACAACTCCGAACCGGTTATTAGAAGATGGCTGAATTGCGATAATTTAGAATCGCTCATTTCATCATCAGGATAGCAAATTTCGGAATCACATTCTAAATCTTTGAAAATATTAGAAAAAATCAGGTCATACTTTCTTTTTTTCTCAATATCAATAATCGTGTTCAATATCAGAAGCATTTTAAATTCCTTCGCTTAAATTTTTTCAACGATACTAATTGCAGATGAACCATAAAATATTTTTTCTTTGCCATTATTTATGTAAAGGTTTTTTCGATTTGAAATATTATTTTCTTTTAACGTTTACTTTCCAGTTGTGTTATAGTTGGTTTTATTGCTATGGATTTAGTTGCGCTTCTTACTTTTACATTGTTTGATTTCTTCCAGAATATTATTATTTACGGGATTGTAGTGCCTACGGGGAAGTTATTTCCAACTTCTTGAGAAATAATAAGTTGACAGGTTTCGTACAATATTAAAATTGGATTTTGAAATTGTACAAAAAGGTGGAAACGATGATTAAGAGAGAATGTGCAGTTGTACTTAAGAAATTTTCAACTTTTTTTCCTGTTGTTAGTGTGACAGGTCCAAGACAATCAGGAAAAACAACTTTGGTAAAGGATGTTTTCTCTGAAAAAGAGTATGTTTCTTTGGAGCATCCTGAAGTTCGCAAACATGCAGAAAATGATCCACAGGATTTTCTCAATCAATTTCCTCATGGAGTTATTATAGATGAAGTACAGCGTGTTCCCGACCTGTTTTCTTATATTCAGATTATTGTCGATGAAAACAAAGAAATGGGTTTTTATATTCTCACGGGAAGCAATCAATTCGAATATATGCAAAACATTTCACAATCTTTAGCTGGTCGCATATCGATTATAAAATTGTTACCTTTTTCTTATCTCGAAATCTACAATAAAAGGAAAATTGATCGTAACGAGATTCTAGTAAAAGGAATGTATCCGGCAATTTTTGATAGAGATATTCCTGCAACTAAATTTTATCCTTCCTATATTGAGACATATTTGGAAAGAGATGTTCGTCAAATCAAAAATGTCACGGATTTATCTGTTTTCCATAAGTTTCTGGAACTCTGTGCCGGAAGAACAGGACAAATTCTAAATAGAAGTTCTTTATCAAATGAATGTGGAGTTTCTCAGCCAACGATCGAAAAGTGGCTCACGATTTTAGAAGCGAGTTATATCATTTATAGAATGCCTTCATATTTCAAAAATATTAAAAAAAGGATCGTAAAATCACCAAAGTTGTATTTTTTCGATACGGGTCTCGTTTGCAATTTACTTGGAATATATACTCCACAACAATTGAGAAATCATCCTTTGCGAGGAGAAATCTTCGAGACTTTTGTTGTCTCGGAATTGTTGAAATATCGTTATCATAAAGGACAGCGAAGTAATTATTACTTTTATCGGGATAATCACATGAATGAGGTAGATGTAATTATCGATACAGGTTATGGTCCGGTTCCTCTTGAAATAAAATCTGGAATGACTATCAACGATTCTTTTTTCAAGGGATTGGATTTTTTCAGGAAACTGGAAAACAGGTATAAATATTCAGGATTAATTTACGGTGGAGATAGAAATTTCAAATATATAAATCACGAGATTAGAGATTATTCTAAAGTTTATGAAATGTGTGAAGAACTGACAAAAGATGATAATTGGAAAGTTTAGGATTGTTCACTTCCTAGAACTCCGAGTATGTTCATCTTAATTCGGTGTATTTCAGTGATTTTCAGTGTTAAATTAGATTTCGCATAATTATTAAATTGAATCTTGAAATTGCATAAAATGATGAAAACAATGATTATCAAAGTAAGTGAGACTGTGTAAAGATTTTAGAGGAGCAAAAATGCATAATTATCTCAAACCATTAGTTAAAGAATTCAGAAAAAAAGCAAATTCCCAACAATACAGAACCAATGGCAAAATATATGAAAAACCTGTTTCCTTATTTGGGAATAAAGACACCGGAAAGAAAAGAAATCATAAAGAAATTTTACAAAGAATTTGGGCTTCCGAAAATTTCGGATTTAGAACAAATAATCCGCGATTTGTGGGAACTTCCGGAAAGAGAATTCCAGTATTGTGCCATTGGATTGATGGTAAAACTCAAAGATAAAGTTGAAAAAGACATAATTGAACTTTATGAATACCTGATCACAACCAAATCCTGGTGGGATTCGGTGGATGGAATTGCTATCTGGCTGGTTGGCAGTTTGTTCCAGAGATTTCCCGAAATGATCAAACCTTATACGGAAAAATGGTTGAATTCCGGAAATATGTGGCTGCAGAGAACCGTGATCTTATTCCAACTGAATTATAAAGAAAAAACCGATGAAATGCTTCTCGGAACGAGCATCATGAGATTAGCGGATTCAAAAGAGTTTTTCATCCAGAAAGCTATCGGTTGGGCTTTGCGAGAATATTCTAAAACCGATGCGCAAGCCGCGATTAATTTTGTGGAGAATAATGAGCTTGCTCCTTTGAGTAAAAGAGAAGCTTTGAAATGGTTGAAAAACAAGAAGTTAATTAAAAATGAATAACGAAAGAATTAAAATATATTGGAGGAGTTTATGAATAATGTAACAGCAATCGTTCAAGTTTCAGCAATAATTTTAGGTTTTATGATTGGTTTCTTTAATAAATGGCTTTTTTCTGATTACAAAAAACAAGATTATGAAGAAAAATGGTTCGACTATTTGATTATTTTCTTTGGAATATTTTCGGAAATATTTTTTGCTCTAACGATCGTTTTTGGTCTATCTTCAAAAACAATAAATGAGAATCAAGTTTGGTTGTTAATGACATTTGGGATTGGTTTTCTTTCGATTTCAATAATATTGGCTGCAATTTATGAAATCATTGCGATTCATAATTATTATCAGGGAGAAAAAGAAAATTCTAAATGAAATGATAAAATGAACAAGAAATGTTTATGAAAATAATCTTCGTGGCAATTCGTGTTCATTCGTGGCTAAAAAAGAATCCGTGTAAATCCGTGAGCTAATTATGAAATTTATAGCAGACTTACACATCCATTCCCATTTTTCCATCGCAACCAGCAAGCAGCTAATTCCTGAATATCTCGATTATTGGGCAAGACTTAAAGGAATAACAGTTATCGGCACCGGAGATTTCACTCATCCGGGCTGGATAAAAGAACTGAAAGAAAAACTCGAACCTGCAGAACAAGGTCTTTTCAAACTGAAAAAGGAATATATTTTACCAAACTTACAAAATTTTAAAAATTTGGGAAGTTTTGAAGGAAAACAAATCAGATTCATCCTCACTTCCGAAATCAGCAGTATTTACAAAAAAAACGGAAAGGTACGAAAAGTTCACAATGTTATCTTTGCTCCTGACTTTGAAACTGTCGAGAAAATTCAGCAGTCGCTTATCAATATCGGAGGAAATATAACATCTGATGGACGACCGATTATGGGATTGGATTCAAAAAATCTTTTGGAAATAGCCTTAAATGCTTCGGAGAATATCTTCTTTATTCCAGCTCACATCTGGACTCCCTGGTTTTCTGTTTTGGGAGACAAATCCGGTTTTGATTCCATCGAGGAATGTTACGAGGATTTGACGAAATATATTTATGCATTGGAAACAGGTTTATCGTCAGATCCACCGATGAACTGGATTTGCAGTTTCCTGGATAAATTCACACTCGTTTCCAATTCTGATGCTCACTCCCCTGAAAAACTGGGAAGAAATGCCAATATTTTTAATACGGAACTTTCATACAATTCCATCGTAAATGCTCTGAAAACCGGTAATCCGGAACAATGTCACGGAACGATCGATCTTTTCCCGCAGGAAGGAAAATATCATTATGACGGTCATCGCAAATGCGGAATTTTGTGGAATCCGGTTGAGACTTTGCAGCATAAAGGAATCTGTTCCGAATGCGGGAAGAAAGTGACGGTTGGTGTGATGAATCGAGTTGTTCAGTTGTCTGATAGAGAGGATTTCAGGGAAAGAAAAAACCGGCTTCCATTTTATTCGATCATTCCTTTAAAAGAGATTTTATCTGAAATTCAGGGAATCGGACCAAATTCCAAAAAGATCGATAAAATTTATCATTCTGTTTTGAATAAAATCGGACCGGAACTCGATATTCTTCTTAACAAGCCAATTGAAGAAATTAAGAAGAATGGAAACGATATTCTCGCAGAAGCGATCAGGAGAATGAGGAATGGAGAAATTTATATCAAGGAAGGATTTGACGGTGAATTTGGTGTGATCAAAGTTTTCCAGGATGACGATATCAAAGCTTTGAAATCGCAGGATTCTCTGTTTGGAGATTTTTATGAACTGACAACTCCTCCCCAAAGGGAACTGATAAATTTCGATTTGGAGGAATTTCATAAACTAAGGGAAAAACAAGAAAAGGAAACTATCGAATCTGAAAAAATCCAGAAAGAGATTAAATTTCAGGATTCCAATCTGCTGGAAAATCTCAACACTGAACAGCAAAAAGCAGTAGAACATTTTTCTGATCCGGCTTTGATCATTGCCGGACCTGGAACCGGGAAGACCCGCGTGATTGCAGTTCGTATCGCAAACCTGATTAGAAATAAGAAAGTTGGTCCTGAAAATATTTTGGCTGTCACTTTCACAAATAAAGCAGCAAACGAGATGAAAGAACGTCTGGAACTTCTTCTCGAAAAAGAAATTGTTTCCCGATTGCAGGTTTGCACTTTTCACGCTTTCGGATATAAAATCATCCTGGAATATCTCGATAAAACTGTTCGCAGAAAGAATTTCACGATTATCGATGAAGATTATAAAAGAATAATTCTTCAACAAATTGGGTGTGATAAAAAGCAGTTAAAGAAAATTTCAGAATCGATAACAGGAAATAAACAGAATTTGAAAACAGCGGAACAAATAAGCGAGAATTCTGAAATTTTCCGGAAATACGAAGAAATATTAAAAGAACAGAATCTTTTTGATCTGGATAATTTGATCTATCTTCCGGTTCTGCTTTTCAAGAAATATCCGGAAATTTTAACTCATTACAGAAATCAATTTCAGTGGATTATGGTCGATGAATTTCAGGATGTAAATTTCGCTCAATATCAATTGATACGGAAATTGATGCCGGAAAATGATTCCAATCTTTGCGTTATCGGTGATCCGAACCAGTCGATTTACGGTTTTCGCGGAGCTAATGTGAAATTCATCCAAAGCTTCACCAATGATTATCCAAAGGCAAAAATTTATAAGCTGAGAAAAAGCTATCGCTGTCCTGAAAATGTTCTCAAAGCTTCTGATAATGTAATTCAGAGAAATTCTGAAAAGAGATTTTTGGATGGAATTCAATCCGAGCTGAAAATTACAATTTCGGAAAACAGTTCAGATAAAAGTGAAGCAGAATTCGTTGCCCGAACCATTGAAAGAATGATAGGCGGATTGCGCTTCTTTTCGATGGACAGCCGGATCACGGAAGGTAATGAAGAAGCAGAAATTAAGAGTCTTTCCGATTTCGTGGTTCTCTGCAGGATAAAAAGCCAGATGAAAAATTTGGAAAAAGCGTTAAAGGATCACAGCATTCCGTATCAAAAAATTGGAACAGAAACCTTATTCAATAAAGAACCGGTTAAATCCATTATTGAAATTATCAGTTTTTTGAGAAATCCTAAACAGGCTTTTTTGAAAGAGAAATTATCCCAAAAAATAAAGATAAATGAGATTGAATTTTTGAAGAATAAAATCTCTGCTGAATCCGTAAAAGATATTATCCAATCTATTATTGAGAAATATTTTCAAAAAGAAAACGATAAAGAAGAAATTAAAAAATTGCTCGCTTTCTCTGAAAATTTCAGAAGCAATATCAACGAGTTCCTGAAAAATATATCTCTTGGAACTGAAATCGATACCTTCCAACCTGAACTTGAAAAAGTGGCATTGATGACACTTCACGCAGCAAAAGGTTTGGAATTTCAATGTGTTTTCATAGTGGGTTGTGAAGATGGATTGCTTCCGTATTCCCTTTTTGAATCTCAAAAAACAGACATTGAAGAAGAAAGACGACTTCTTTATGTAGGAATGACCAGAGCAAAGAAATATCTTTATCTCACTCACGCGAAAAGACGATTTCTTCTGGGAAAAGAATATAAACCGGTAAGAAGCCCGTTTCTAAATAGCATCGAAAAGGAATTGATTGAATTTTCAAAAAGCGAATATAAGAAGAAAAAAGAGAAAGATGATTTGCAGATAAGGTTGTTTGAGTGAACTACTTATTGTTCCCAATCTCCTGCTTGCCAGGGCGTAGTTTACGGAGACTGGATTGGGAGCACAACATTCTGCGCTCCCACATTGTTACCAATCCCCTGATTGGGAACACAATATTATGCAAAACCCTCGTTTTGCATTATTGAGCCGAAACAGGGTTTTCTGTGAACAGTGCGTTCCCAAAGAGGGCTTTGGGAACGATTAAAACTTTGGGAACGATTAAAGAAAAAGAGGGAAAAATGCGTTCAAGATTCAAATTTGTAGATTTAGACAATCAAATTTATTTTATTACCTTCTCAATTGTTGGAAAAATTCCAGTATTTACCAATTCAAAATATATGAAAGTGATAATTAATAATTTCAACTTTTATCGAGAGAATAAAGGTCTGAAAATATTTTATTATGCGATAATGGACAATCATATCCATTTAGTAGCATCACACGAAAAGAATATAAGCCTAATAATTCAAAGTCTCAAAAAATATACTGCAAAAGAAATTTTGAATTTACTGAAAACAGATTCCCGTGAATGGATTCTGTATTTATTAAAGTATTTTAAGAAAAAGTATAAAAAAGAATCGACATATCAATTTTGGCAGGAAGGAAGTCATCCTGAAATGATTTTAAATTTGAAAATGCTGAATCAGAAAGCTGATTATATCCATCAGAATCCTGTAAAGCGAGGATTAGTAGCAGAAGAACAGGATTGGTTATATTCGAGTGCAAGAAATATACATAGATTGAGTAATGTTTTTGAGGTTGATCAACTTGAATTTTGATAAATTGTTCCCAATCCCTGATTGGCAACATAACATTTTGCTCCACCACATTGTTCCCAATCCCCCGATTGGGAACACGATATTCCGCAAAACCCCGGTTTTGTTTTATGAATCCGAAACAGGAGTTTCTGTGAAAAGTGCGTTCCCAAAGAGGGCTTTGGGAACGATGAAAGATTAAAGCAGATTGGAAACGAAGAATCTACCACTCCTCTAAAGAGTTTTTGATAATCGTCTCATAGAGGTCTTTCATAATTTCTTTCTGAGCTTCTACTTCTGAGGAGAATTCGCTGGATTCATCTGTTTCGGAATATGTTTCAGAGAGAATCAGGGAATTGTTTTGCCAGAGGATGTTGTTCTTTTTCAAATCCGTAAAAACTATTTTGAACAAAATTTTCACCTGGTATTCATCGATTGTGGAGCCGTCATAAGTATAGATTTTATCGGTATAATCCAGGATTTCACCTTCAAGCTGACAATCCGGTGAAATGCCGACGATTTTCAAACGTCCATCATTGATGAAAAGATTTGAAATTTCATTGAATAAATCTTCTTCTAAATTATATTCTGTTGTATTATTTGTGAATGGCAGAATTGTGATTGTCTTTAGATGCGGATAGCTATTTGAATGAACCGAATAACTACAAGCCCCCAGAAAGATTACTAAAATTAAAATTATCGTCTGCTTCATATACTTTTTACAAAAAAAACCGAAAAATTATGTCAAGAAATACTTGTTATGCTTGACAGAAAAATGTTAGAACTTCAAAAAGTAAGGCGAAAACTTATAAAGGAATAAGGAATATTTATGGCTGATAAATTTTTTACATTAAAACAGGCAGCATCTTTTCTGAGAGTCACTGATTCTGTCATTCAAGAGATGATAAAATCCAAGCTTTTCCATGCTGTTAAGAAGGGAAATACTATTCAGATTTCTAAGATGGAAATCGATGAGTGGCTGGCAAACCTGAATGATAGAGAGGTAGAACAATTAGCTTTAACAAAAGCAGTTTGCCGTTTTTCAGATTATTTTAAACCTCGCTTCATTTTTTTGGATTTTGAGGCAGACAATAAATATGAGGCAATCGCTGAAATGTCCAAAAAAGCTAAAGAACTGAAGATTATTAAAGATCATCGCTGGCTTTATCAGGTGGTTGTTGCCAGGGAAGAACTTGTTTCAACTGCTATTGGCAAAGGTGTAGCCCTGCTGCATCCACGTCATCATCATCCCTCAAAAATAAAAAAACCTTCAATTATTTTTGGCAGGTCTGCTATGGAAATTGAATTCGATGCTCTGGATAACAAACCGGTGAATATCTTTTTTATGCTGCTTTTGCATGATGACATTCAGCATTTGTTTTCCATTTCTTATATTTCCAAATTCCTGTTGAATGAGGAAAATCTGGAAATTTTAAGAACAGCAAAGACTAATGATGTGATTGTGCAAGCTCTTACAAAAAGTGTTCTTAAATAGAGACTGTCTGTAAACTGTGAAAAATTGAGTTATCCAGCACCTATTTGCTTGCCTAAAAAATATTTCCCCAATAGATGCTGGATGACTTAAGTTTTCTAATCCATTGAAACATTTCAACTTAACTCAAGACTCCGTATTAAGTCAAGTTTTCACTACTTTTCTATAATTTTGTATTTGTAATTTGATATTTGGTATTTACCTGCCCTGTTAAATAAATCGCAGATTTAATGCGAAGTATTATTTAACAGGGTGAAGATTTTGCTATTTGTTTTTTGGAATTTCATTTATATATTTGGTGCTTGAAATTCGGAATTTAATAAATAAATAATTGCAACGATAATTAGGAAACGATTTTCTAGAAACTTCTATTTTCCCTAATCCATCTAAGCGGAGCAAAATATTTGTTTGAAGCATTCCAGAGAATATAACCGTTCGCATTTAAATTATTTACAGCTTGGATTTGGGCATAAATAAATTCAGGTTTAAAATTCACTTTCCAGTGATTTGCCTGAATATAAGGAATAACTTTGCAGTTTTTATGGGAATATTTTTGAGTTAACTTTGTTCCTTTAAAAACAATAAAATAGGGTTCATCATAGATTTTTTCCCTGAAACCAAAATCTTCTGAAAAGTGAGAAGAATAAATCATGGGATGAATCGCATCGAGATACTTTGTCATTTTGGAAATTTCCTGTCCTGTATTGGAAATATCAACTTTTCTTTGCCAGGCAACAATCGCGAAAATATCTCCGGTTAAAGTAACTTCATGTTTCAGGCAAATTTCTTTTGCTTGTTTAACAAACTCCTCGATTATATCGGATTTAGTTCTAAAAACATAGTTACTGTCTGCAATTGCAAACAGAGAATCTTCTTTTTGAAATTGGAAAATTGCTTCGGAGATCTTGCCTTGAGTTGGGAAGCGAATATAATCCAACTGGATTTCATCAACACCTTTTTTAGCAACTACTTCGATTATCCTCAACAATTCTTTTTGAACTTCAGAATGAGATGGATCCAGCCAGGAAGGTTTTCCCTTTCTGTTTTCCTGCCAGACAGTTCCGTCAGATTTGCGAGGACGAATTAAAGAATCTCTTTTTGCTAAAAATCTATCGTGAAACATCACGATTCTGGCAACTGCTCGCATATTTCTTTTATGAAGAGTCTTCACAAAATCCGGAATATCGATGATTGGGGAAATTCTCTTTTTTCTGATAGGATCATTTTCCGGTAGGGCAAAGAAAATATTTCCCTTCATATCTTTCAAATCAAAGACAACCGTATTTATTCCAGTAGCTTCTGCACTATCTAAAATCGCTTCAAAATTATCATATCCAACTGTAAAACCACTTAAATAAATGCCGCGAGTAAAATCCTGATAAGGAAATTTTTCAGGTATTTCCATTTCTTGTATTTGGATGGAATCTCGTATTTCAGGTACTTCCGGTTTGGGATTTTCAGAATGGATTTCCTGACGTACTTGCAAAGAATCTTCTTTTTCCGGAAGACTCTTTTTATCTGAAGTGCAAGCGAAAATACAAAGCGATAAAATAAATATTATGAAGCTGATTTTTTTATTTATTATGAACATAATTTTGTTATTCGAATTTTTTATAAATCATCCTTAAACCCCTAAAGGTGTTAAGTTCTGCTTTTTGTTTTTAATAACACTTTTTTATAACGCCATGAATGGCATATAATTATATTTTCTACTACTAACCCAGCCATAAATGACTGGGTTATTGACAAAATAATAATCTGTTTGATATCTAAATTTTTTTTTATCAATAACCTTTGCCTTTAGGCATAGGAAAAAGACAAACAAATAGAGGTAAAATACGGCGTTTACGCCGTTCCTACTCCTTTGGAGTAAAGATTATTTCTTAGCAAGCAGACGAATGGCATAAAAAAGATGAATATCTCTATTTTTTAGCAATATCTAATCTGGCAAAAGCTTTTCTCAGCGCAAATTCAGCTCTTCTAAAATCGATATTTTCAGCATTACTTTTCAGGCGTTTTTCTGCTCTTTCTTTGGCAGCAGAAGCCCGGGCTTCATCTATTTCAGAAAATTTTTCAATAACTTCGCAGACAATTTTCACGTTGTTGTTTTCTATGGTAGCAAATCCATCATGAATAGCATATTTTTCGGTATTTGAATCTTTGTAAAGAAATAGAACTCCGGTTCTTATTTTTGTGATGAGAGGAGTGTGATCCAGCGAAACTCCAATGTCACCATCCACACCCGGAATGATGACGTGATCGACATCTTCATTGATTTTTGTCTGAGTTGGATGAATTACTTTTAAATGAATTTTATCCATGTTTCATTAACTCTTTAGCTTTCTTTTCAGCACCCTCAATGTTTCCTACGTAAAGAAAAGACTGTTCGGGCCAAGCATCACAATCTCCATCGATGATTGCCTTAAAACCTTCTATTGTTTCTTTGAGAGGTACATATTGCCCCGAAGTATTTGTAAATTCCTCTGCTACAAAGAAAGGCTGCGAGAAGAATCTTTCTAATTTTCTGGCTCGATTTACAGTTAATTTATCTTCTTCAGAAAGTTCATCCATTCCCAAAATTGCAATTATATCTTGTAAATCTTTATATTTTTGAAGGATTCTCTGAGTTTCTCTGGCAATAAAATAGTGCTCTTCCCCAATAATTTTCGGGTCAAGAATTCTGCTGGTAGAATCCAGAGGATCAACAGCCGGGTAAATTCCCAATTCAACGATTCTTCTATCTAAAACAGTAGTAGCATCAAGATGGGAAAATGTGGTTGCTGGTGCTGGGTCAGTCAAATCGTCTGCAGGAACATAAATTGCCTGAACAGAAGTGATGGAGCCATCTTTTGTGGAAGTAATTCTTTCTTGAAGCTCACCCATTTCTGTTGCCAAGGTTGGCTGATAACCAACCGCAGAAGGCATTCTTCCCAGAAGTGCAGAAACTTCTGAGCCAGCTTGTGTGAAACGGAAAATATTATCAATAAAAAGAAGCACATCTTTTTTTAATACATCTCTGAAATATTCGGCAACTGTGAGTCCGGTCAATCCAACTCTTTGACGAGCTCCAGGAGGTTCGTTCATCTGCCCAAAAATCAAAGCTGTTTTATCAATTACACCGGAAGCTTTCATATCGAGCCAGAGGTCATTTCCTTCTCGAGTTCTCTCGCCAACACCGGAAAATACTGAGAATCCACCGTGTTCTATGGCGATATTTCTGATAAGCTCCTGAATGAGAACAGTCTTACCAACACCTGCCCCACCGAAAAGACCGATTTTTCCACCCTTGGAATAAGGTTCGATAAGATCCACAACTTTGATTCCTGTTTCCAGGATCTCATCCTCTGTCAGCAGGTTTTCAAAGGCAGGTGCTTGGCGGTGAATAGGGAATCTCTCCTCAGCTTCGATTGGACCTTGTTCATCAATGGGCTCACCAATAACATTTAAGATTCTTCCTAAGACACCTTCACCTACAGGCACAGTTATTGGTCCGCCAGCATCAAGTACTTTTTGGTTCCTGACCAGTCCATCCGTGGAATCCATTGCTACAGTTCGAACTTTATTTTCGCCAAGATGCATTTGAACCTCCAGAACCAAATCCGGATATCCTTCTCGCTTGATCTTTAAAGCATTATGAATAGCAGGTAACTGTCCTTCAGAAAATTCCACATCAACAGTTGGTCCAATAACCTGAATTATTTTTCCTTCACTCATTTTAACCTCTTATTTTATTAAATTTTTCTTATTAATTATTTCAACCCTAATTTTTAAGGCATCTTGGAAAATAATGTATATTCCTGTTCTATTTTGATTTCAGATAAACGGTTTTTACAAATTGAAACTAATTCCTGGTTGATTTCGAATCCAATATAATTTCTGTTTAATTTTTGGCAAACAGCAAGAGTTGTACCAGTTCCGGCAAATGGGTCTAAAATTAAATTCCCAATATTTGAACTTGCTTTAACCATTCGTTCGATAAGTTTTTCTGGTTTTTGTATTGTATGAAGGAATTTTCTGCTTAAAAGTTCTTTTGATTTATATGTTAGTTGTTTTATGTCACCCCAAACGTCTCCGGGATTTTTTCCGTTCTCATTAAATTTTGTTTTTCCAAACTTACCATTTGTTACTGAAGGTACATTTTCACACCTCTTTCTATGATTTAATTCTACTAATTGAGGTATTTTTATATCATCTAAATTAAAATTCGCAACTTTTCCTTTCGTGAAATAAGCAATAATATCATAATTGTTTGTATAGTTTCTTCTTCCTTGAGCTAATCTGCTTGGCTGGTACCAGACAATTTTTGTAGCTAATGTTAAATATGGTTTGTAATCGATAAAATTTATACAATTAGGTTTTCCAAAAAGATAAAGAGCTCCACCTTCAACTAATTTTTTTGATAGTATTTTAATTAAATTCAAATTAAATTCTTGAATGCTGACATCTATTTTGTCCCAGTTTTTTTCAGTAACACCATAAGGACCATCGCAAATAACAACATTTATTGAATTATCATTAATTTCATTGATTAAATCAAAAAAATTCCCAAGGTAAATATTGTTATATTCCATAATATATCGCTCCTTATTTTATCGCTTCAGCACCGGAAGCGATTTCGATTATCTCTTTGGTGATTCTTGCTTGTCTTGCCCGGTTATAAAATAGAGTTAATTTATCGATTAATTCAGCAGCATTTTCAGTGGCAGAATCCATAGCTGTCATTCTGGCACCTTGTTCTGCAGCAGAAGATTCCAGCATGATTCTCCAGATTTCCACATCAATATATTTTTTCCCCAGTTCTTCGATTATTGTATCTTCGTCTGGCTCATAAAGAAAATCTAATGTTGAAATTGTTTCGGATTCAAGCGGAATAATAGGAAGAAGCTGCTTAACCGTGATATTTTGCTGAATAGCAGATTTGAATTCATTATAAAGAATCTCGATCTTACAATAATTTTCGTCTAAATATAAATTTATTATTTGCTCTGCAACATCTTTTGAAACGCTAAAGTCCATTTCATTAAAGAGGGTTACATAAGAAGCAATGATCTTATTTGAGGAATGTTTTCTGATGTAATCATAACCTTTCTTGCCAATGCAGATAACATCGATACCAGCATTTTTTTCGAGATAGTGCATTGCTTGTCGAATTAGAATAGAATTGAACGAGCCGCAGAGTCCTCTATCAGAAGTCACAACAATAAACGCTTTTTTCCCCTCATCAGTTGTTTCTGAAAGCAGCGGATGCAAAGAAGTCTTGTTTTTGAGTTTTAAAGTTTGCAGCATCATATTTATGTAATTTGCGTAAGGACGCGCATTGATAATATTTTCCTGAGCTTTTCTTAATTTGGATGCAGCCACCATTTTCATAGCGTTTGTTATCTGCTTTGTGCTTTTTACACTTTCTATTCTTGTCTTAATATCTCTTATATTTGCCATTTTTTTATCCACGAATTTACCCAATGAAATAACAGCTTTGCTGTTCCTGCTATGCAGAATTTCACAGGGTAAACACAAATTTCACAAATTGATTTATTTTCTATAATTCAAATCCTTTCCTTTCCGAAGCTTCCTTCACAGGAATTCTCTTTTTGGTTTTTTAATTCCCACACCTGAAGGTGTGGGTTATTGATGAGTTTTCATTTCACTGAATCAATAACCCCTTCCTTCAGGTAGGGGAACAAAAGCATCCCCAGGGAATGAATTAACAACTTCCCAAACATCGTTCTTGTGGCATTAATTTCAACATTCTCAATTTCTATAATATTTCTAAACAGAACATTATTTTTTTCTATTTTTAATAATTAAAGAAATTCGTGCCCATTCGTGTAATTCGTGGACACTCCTAAAATTTTGCGAGCACATTCTCACAGATTTTGTGCATTTCAGCTTTTATATCATCTGTAATTTTACCTTTAATGAGAATTTGCATAAATTCTTTATATTCGCTATCAAGAGTGGAATACAGCTCTTCTTCCACTTTTTTAACATCAATAAGTTCGATATTATCCAACAAACCTTCGTTTGCCATGAAAATGATAAAAATTTGTTTTGCTACAGGAAGTGGAGAATATTGTCCTTGTTTAAGAATCTCGATCAATCTTTCACCGCGCCGAAGTTGAGCTTGAGTTGCTTTATCAAGGTCGGAGCCGAATTTCGCAAAAGCTTCTAGCTCTACGTATTGAGCCAGATCGATTCTTAATTGCCCGACAACACCCTTCATAGCTTTGATCTGAGCCTTTCCTCCCACACGAGAAACAGAAAGTCCGGCATTAATGGCAGGTCTGATCCCGGAATAGAAAAGACGGCTTCCCAGATAGATCTGTCCATCGGTAATGGAAATAACATTTGTCGGGATATAAGCTGTGATGTCATCTGCTTGAGTTTCGATGATTGGAAGGGCTGTAAGCGAACCACCTCCGATTTCGTCGCTTAGTTTGGATGCTCTTTCCAATAATCGTGAATGAAGATAAAAAACATCTCCCGGATATGCTTCACGTCCCGGAGGTCTACGGAGCAGGAGTGAAAGTTCACGATAGGAAACCGCATGTTTGGAAAGATCGTCATAAATGATGAGAGCGTGTTTTCCTTTATCGCGGAAATATTCACCCATTGTGCAACCTGAGTATGGTGCCAGATATTGCAGAGAAGCAGATTCTGAAGCAGTAGCAGAAACAATGATTGTGTAATCCATTGCTCCGTGTGCATCCAATACTTTTACAATCTTGGCAACAGAAGATTTTTTCTGCCCAATTGCTACATAAATACAGATCACATCTGTTTCTTTTTGGTTAATAATCGTATCGATGGCAATTGCGGTTTTGCCAGTTTGCCTGTCGCCTATTATCAGTTCTCTTTGCCCTCTTCCAATTGGAATCATTGAGTCGATAGATTTGAGTCCTGTTTGCAAAGGTTCCTTTACAGGTTGTCTCTGGATTATTCCCAGAGCTTTTCTCTCAATCGGTTTATTTTCAGCAAATTTAATTTCTCCTTTACCATCGATTGGTTGACCCAAAGCATTTACCACGCGTCCAAGCAAAGCTTCACCGGTTGGTACCCGGAGGATTTCTTTGGTTCTTTTGGCAATATCTCCTTCTTTGATTTTGTGTGTTTCACCAAAAAGAATGCAGCCCACATTATCTTCCTCAAGGTTGAGAGCCATGCCAACAACACCACCAGGGAATTCTATCATTTCGCCAGCCATGATGTTGTCCATTCCATAAACACGAGCAATTCCATCTCCCACCTGAACCACTTTTCCGGTCTCAGAAATATCAATTTCGAACTTGAAATCATTAATTTTTTCTTTTAAAATTGAACTTATTTCGTCTGGATGTATTCTCATACTTTCCTCATCTATTATTTATTTGATTTAATATTCATAAATTTTATCAGGTTATTTTTGATAGAACCATCAATATGAATGGATTCTGCTTCAGCCACAAATCCACCGATTATTTCAGGAGTAATTTTAATATTCAGAACAATGTCTTTGTTTAGAATCTTAATAATTTTACTTTTTATTTTTTCCAGAGTTTCGTTTGAGATGGAATGAGCAATCTTCAAAACAACTTTAATTTGATTTCTACTATGCAGAATGAAAATCTCAATTTCATTAAGAATATCCAAAATAATTGAAAATCTGTGTTTTTTAATTAGGATTTCGAAAAGGTTTTTCCAGATATTTGTATTTTTTAGTTTCGCTGTGATATCCTTTGTTAGCTCGATTCTTTTAGGAACAGAAAGCAGAAATGAATCTATGATTTTTATAGATTCCGGAGAAGATGCAAAAATCTGGTTTAAGATGGTTACATCGTCTATAACGGAAGCGTATAAATCTTCGTTGATGTTCATGAGGACAGCATTTGCGTATCTTTGAGCAATAAGTTTATTTTTCACTTATCTCCCTTTTCTGTAAGCATTTTTTTTATCAAATCAGTGTCCTTTTCCTTATCCAGTTTTTCGGTCAGGAATTTCGCAGAAAGGTCTGAGATCATACCGGCTAATTCTTCTTCGATTTTTTCCATAACCTTAATTCTTTCACTCTCAAGCTGAGCTTCAGTTTCCTGCATAATCTTTTTCTCTTGAGATTTTGCAGATTTCACGATTTCATTTGCCTTTTCATCAGCATCTAGTTTTGCATGATGCTTCATTTTCCTGATTTCTTCCGAACCTGTTTTGAGCTCGTCCTCTTTTTGCTTAACTAAATTTACAGCAATTTCTTTGGATTCTTTTGCGTCATCTATATCTTGTGATATTTTATTCTGTCTTTCTGAGAGAAACTTCTTAATTGGTTTATAAAGAATTTTGTTCAGAATAATAAGCAAAAGCACAAAATTAAGAATCACGATTATCAAGGAATAATTTATACTAATCATTAAATCTCCATATTACTTTAAATCAGCGTACGAATTAAATATTAGTAGGCGTTCACCGTTAAGGGCTGGTTACCTTTATTTTCTTAACCTTCACTAACCCAGAATCTCTTAACCCAGAACCCAGAACCCTTAACCTTGAACCCAGAACCTCTCAACCCTGAATTATGTAGAGAATATCAGCAGAAGAGCGATCACCAGCGAATAAATACCGGTAGATTCGGATACAGCCTGACCAACAAGCATAGTTCTGGTGATTAAACTTGCATTTTCCGGTGAACGGGCAATACCTTCACAAGCTTTTCCAGCCACGAATCCTTCACCCACACCGGGTCCCAAAGCTCCTATTCCCATACAAATTCCTGCACCTAAAAGTGCTGCTGCACGTGCAATTTGTTCCATCTTTTCCTCCGTTTTATATGAACATAACTTCGTAAATTAATTAATCATCCGACTTCGCTATGCTTCGATGCAACAGGCTGAAAAACACTGAAATTCACCAAAAAAGATTACATTGTTCGGTGTTACTCAGTGTTCTCGGCTTGCCCCGTAAGGATAAAAGATCCCAGCTAAAAAAAAATCAAACGGGGTAAACTGTATCGGGGTGGTGAATAAAAAACATTGAAATTCCGATACAATTAAATAGCAAATATTAATAAAAACGCAATTACTAAAGAATAAATAGCAGTTGATTCCGAAACTGCTGCGCCCAAAAACATTGTTTTAATAATCGATGTTCTTTCTTTAGGAAATCTGCCGATCATATCATTTGCTCTGCCTGCCACGAATCCGATTGCTGCTCCAGGTCCCATTGTTCCCAAACCAATTGCAAGTCCACCACCCAGAAAAGCTGCACATTTCAGAATGATTTCACCAAGTGTAGCATTTGCAGGTTGGTTGGGTGTGGAATACAAAAGTAAGAGCGAAACAACCAAAGCAAAGATCGAACCTGCCTGAGCTAAAGCTTGTCCGATGAGCATGTTGCCGGTAATGGCATTATTTTGTTTTGGCATTCTTCCAATAGCTTTACTTGCTTGACCGCCGGAATATCCGGAACCAAATCCCGGTCCGACACTTCCAACTCCAACTGCAATTCCTGCAGAAAGAAGAGCAGCAGCTTTGAACCAACCACCAGCAGGATCAGTAAACCCTCCAAAAATAAGAAGTAACGCTATTACCAGGGCGAAAATTGCTCCTGTTTCTGTTACAGCCTGGCTTACCAGCATGGAGTTAATTAAGCTATCACCTGCTTTGGGTTGTCTCATAAAAGAATGGGCTGTGTGTCCTGCTGTATAACCTTCACCAATACCTGCACTCAAAGAAGCAATTCCCACGCTGATTCCAGCTCCTAAATAGGAAGCGATTTGCAAAATTTCTGTGGTGACAGTCATCATCTACTCCGCAATTTCTACACCAATGTAGGTTAATGCCAACATTGTGAATACAAAAGCCTGTATTGTTCCCACGAACATTCCGAAAAACAGACTCAATCCTACTGGTAAAATAATAAATTTAACCAAAGATGATACGACCAGGATAATTATCGAACCACCCAGTATATTGCCGAATAAACGAAAAGAAATTGAAACTGCTTTTGATAATTCACCCACAATATTCAGGGGAGCTAAGGGAGCAAGAGGTTCGGCATAACCTTTTAAGTATTTTACAATTCCTTTAGTTTTGATAGCCATAAAATGAACGAGAACGACTGCCATAATACCCAATCCGAGAGGAACATTCAGGTTTCTTGTGGGCTCCATAAAACCGGGAATGGGAATTAAACCGATCATATTACAGGTCCAGATAAAAATAAAGAGTGTAACGATATAAGGAGTAAAATGTAAATTCTTCTTTCCCAGTGTATCGCCGACAAATTCTTCAAAAATCGTATAGATAAATTCAAACAGGATTTGAGGTTTGGATGGACGTTCGAATAATTTTTTCCTGATTAGGATAGCCAAAAATATCAGTAAGAGATCTACGATTAATAACATTCTTAAAAGCCTGAATGAGCCAAGAGCAGTTTTTTCTCCAAAAACATTTTTGAAAAATTTGTAGAGTTTCTCACTTCCGTAAATTTGAGGTTTCCCACCTTCTTCTTTCAAATATTGGTCGGGCTGAAAATCTTCAAGAATCTTTTTTTGCAGATCAAATGGCTTTTCGATATTTTTGATAACAAACTTTCTTGAATCATCAAAGCCAATGTGCAATTCTTTGTTCAAGTTGCTGGAAATCAAAAGAATAACAACTTCTATAACAAAAAATATAATCAGGATTTTCAAGAATTTTTTTTTCTTTTTTGGCATTTTATTTTATCCACGAATTACACTAATTTCTCGAATTTATTTTTTTTACAAATTTCATTCTTGCGGTATTGATTTCAAACATTTTTTTATCCACGAATTCACCCAATGAAATAACAGCTTTGCTGTTCCTGCTATGCAGGATTTCACAGGGTAAACACTAATTTCACGAATTGATTTTTTCCAAACATTTTTATTTATCCACGAATTACACTAATTTACACAAATTACTATTTAGTTTTTATTTTTTTGACGCTGATTTACACTGATTTTTTATGATTCAATATGATTTTAATTTAATTCTGCACAAAGGCACAAAATTTATTTCTTATCTGTGACTATCCGTAATATCCGCGTCATCCGTGTTCCTTTTTTTATCCTCGAAAATATTTATTCCTTTTCACTCTCTCATAGATTTCATTTATATAGATAGCCATCTGAGCAGCTAACAATCCCATTCCGAAAACTATGATATTCGGTTTTATGAATTTTACCACAATTACCGAATAAATTATCAGTACAAAATATCGCAAGAAAAAACCTTTTGTAGCGTTTAATTTAGACTTACTTTCTTCTAATCCAAAACTTTTTCTGGCATTTCTTGCCATCCAAAAAAAATTTACTGCACTTATTAAAGATCCGCATATCCAGGCGATAGATTCTTTAAAAAAAAAGAATAAAACGAAAATTGCAGGCAGGTTTGTCAAGAAAATAATCAGGACAACTCGCTTTACATACTCACGATTTTTCATAGAATTTCTTCAGGATTCTGTATGCTGAGAAAACACCGGTAACTACACCCAACACAATTCCAACTGCCATCAGTATACCATTTGTCTGAAATTTTTTATCTAAATACAAAAAAAGAAAAAATATGATCAGGATGGAGAAAATGACGGTTAATCCCAATTGTGTAATCAGACCGAGGTGTTTAATTATTTCTTTATCAGAGGATTTCAGATTTTTCCACATTTTTATTTATCCACAAATTCACCCAATGAAATAACAGCTTTGCTGTTCCTGCTATGCAGGATTTCACAGGGTAAACACTAATTTCACGAATTGTTTTTTTCCAAACATTTTTATTTATCCACGAATTCACCCAATGAAATAACAGCTTTGCTGTTCCTGCTATGCAGGATTTCATAGGGTAAACACAAATTTCTCGAATTGATTTTTTTTTATAATTCAAATCCTTTCAGAAGCTTCCTTCACAGGAATTCTCTCCGGCAGCTGTCGGATTCGGAAAGTTTTTCTCAATAAACATCATTCCATCTTTTTTTTACCAACCTTCCGAATCCTCTTACATCTGAAAATTTGCATGAAGGCTTCGGAATGTCTTTATACAAAATTAAGAAAATTCGTGCCCATTCTTGTAATTCGTGGACAGATGATTTAAATCTATTTGTTTTTCGTGTTCATTTGCCTGCCCCGTAAAGAGGAACGATTGTATCGGGGTGCTCTTCGCCTGCCCCGTAAGGAAGAATGACTGTATCGGGGTGGCTAATACCTTTTATAGTAAACTCATTATTACTTCTTAAGTTCGTTTTCAATATCTATTAATAAGGTATCAGGATCGAGATTTTTTTCATTTAGAATTATTTCAAAATGAAGATGTGGAGCTGTGCTGTTGCCTGTATTTCCCACAAGTGCAATCACTTCTCCTTTTTGCACGAAACGTCTGGGCGGAACTAAAGCTTTTGCCAGATGTGCGTAAAGTGTTGAATAACCGTTGAGATGGTCGATCAGGATCACATTTCCAAAATACTTATCTTCATAAACGGAAATTACTTCTCCAGCAGCAGAAGCAATTACTTCTGTTCCCACTGAAGCTGCAAAATCAATGGCCGGATGCTTTTTGAAAAATCTTTGACTAACAGCATATTCGCCTTTTACTGGTGTGATATCCGGGATGAATCTTTTCCTTTTTTCATACTGATTTAATCCATCCTGTAATTCATCAACTGTAACTTTTAATTTTTGCTCGGAATTTCCTTCTTTTTTTTCATCCAAATAGCTTTCAAGCATTTTACGGAGTTTTTCTGATTTTGAAATTTCTTCATCCAAAGGCTGTTGTTGATTCAATTTTACAGTTAACTTTTCTATATACTTCAAAGATGCTTCAATGTCTTGTTCTTGAAGATCAATTTTTTTTTCTAATCTGGTAGTTTCTCTGAAATGTAAATAAGTAAGAGCTATTAATAAAACGAATAAAAAAAATAATGGAAGCTTTTTTATCATTGTTTATCAAAAGATTTTAAAAGCAGGTTAAGTTCATTTTCCGAAAAGTAATGAAAACAGATTTCTCCCTTTGATGTATTAGGCGAGATAGTAACCTTGCTGTTATATATTTTGCTCAGATGTTCTTCATGTATTCGGTTAGGATTTTCTTCTTCCTCGGCAAATAGCGGCAACACTATATCTACAGCACCGGTCCTTTTGATTTTCTTTGCCTTTAATTCGGTTTTCCGAACAGATAAATTATTTACTACTATAGAATTGGCAAAGTCATCTTGAAGATGTTGGGCAACTTGTAGAATTGCACGAGCGTGTCCCGGAGTCAGTTTATTTTCTAAAAGCATTTTTTGGATTTTTTCGCTTAGTTTAAGAAGGCGAATGTAATTTGTGATTGTCACACGGTCTTTTCCGACGATTTTAGCAATTTTTGTATGGGTGTAATTAAATTGTTCACAAAGTTGATTATAGGCGAGAGCTTCTTCGATTGCATTCAGGTCTTCCCGTTGAATGTTTTCGATGAGAGCAAGCTGAAGCTGTTCACTTTCAGAAAGGCTTCTGATAATGACCGGAACTTTATCGATACCTGCCATTTTTGCAGCTTGCAATCTGCGTTCTCCGGCAACCAGTTCATATTGACCTTCATCAAGTCTCGTAACAATGATTGGTTGAAGGATTCCATTTTTAATTAAGGATTCAGATAGTTCTTTTAATTTTTCCTTATCAAAAACCTTACACGGTTGGAATCGATTCGGTACAACTTGGTTAACATTTATGGTGGCAATTCCCGCACTTTTATCAACAGAATCTGAAGACATGCTAATTAATGCTTCTAAACCTCTTCCTAAATTCGTCATAATGCTATCACTTCCTTTGCTAAATCTAAATAATTTTTTGAACCGAAAGATTTTATGTCATAATAGAATATCGATTTTTCAAAACTCGAAGCTTCACCCAATATCACATTTCTGTGTATGATGGTTATTATTCTATTCATTTAGCATCACCAAATGAACCCCAGTTATTATATTACTATTATTTAGGATGAATTATCTCGATGATTTTCCTTTCTCCAATACTTTGATGACTGACATCATAAATTTTGTAGTTCTCAAACTGCTCGATGTCGTCTAACTTCTTGCTTTTGTACAAATAGATTCTTCCGCCATCTTTAAGAAGTTGAAACATTTTGTCCTTGTAACCAGGAAGAATCTTAACAGCACGGCAAACAATAATGTCAAATGTGTCTGCCCAGCTATCTTGCAAGTCATCCAACCGTGAAACAATCGTGAAACATCTTTTTAAGTCAAGCTTTTTGATAATATTTCTAATAGCTTCAACCTTCTTTTGTTGTGAATCGAGCAGGTATAAAGAAGCGTCCGGGAATATGATTTTAAGCGGTATTCCGGGCAATCCACCACCTGTTCCAAAGTCGAGAATTATTTTTGTTGAAAAGTTTAAAGAACGAGTGACTCTAATAA